>SAMEA3663015__coassemble_77_pt1 | contig 179795 bp, 161 predicted proteins | sample SAMEA3663015__metabat2_low_PE_032 | metagenome-assembled genome bin SAMEA3663015 (sample SAMEA3663015) | pig gut metagenome | biome: pig gut; feature: pig-associated habitat; material: faeces | place: France | collected 2012 | reverse complement strand
GGACAACGCTCGCAGTCCTGAAGTTGCGGGCATAAAATAAAAAACAACTAAAAACAAAACAATTATGGCAAGTAAAGTACGCGTTTATGGAAAGTCCTACAAGTGGACAGCCCTTGGTATTATTGATGCTTATACCAAGATGTATCCTCATGCAACATTGGAAGACCTCAACAAAGCATTCCCTCGCAAGGAATTTACCGATAAACGTCCTGATGAAAACCTTTGGGAGAAAATCGAAGTAATTGAGGAAAAAGCAAAAGCAACCACCTCACAACACGATGACGAAATCATCGCAGACAATATTGCGCAAGGGTATTTTATCAAATTATCCAATGGCGATAAAGTAACCTTCTTTAGCAATGGTATGATGTGGACAAAGGATAATTTCCCAAAATTAGAGGCTCACGCTAAACTATACGACATCGAAATCGCCGAATTTGAGAAAGCAGAAAAAGGCTTTGGCAAGAAAGGTCAATATGCATTGGAGTACCTGAACGGCTATGTTCCACCTGTGCCAACCAAGAAAGGTATGCCTAAATGGTTGTTGGCACTCATTGCTGTGTTGGGTATTGCAGTAGTAGCATTGCTCCTTTGGTTGTTCCTCGGTAAGAAAGCAGAACCACAAATCGTAGAGGTAGAGAAGGTGGTAGTGGTTCACGACACACTTTATATTCAGCAGATTGCTGAGATTGAAAAGAATTTCAACGCCGCTCAATTCGAGCAAGGCAAAGCCGATCTCAATGAGGAGGCAAAATTCGTATTGCACGATTTGGCTAAAGTGCTGAATGCACATACCGACATCAAACTCACAATCAAAGGTCACACTTCAGCAGAAGGCGATGCTGCTTTCAACCAAAAGCTATCTGAAGCACGCGCGAAAGCAGCTGTGGACTTCTTGGTAGAGCGCGAAGGCGTAGCTGTAGAGCAATTGTCATACGCGGGCATGGGTAGCTTAGAGTTGAAGAACGCAGACAACCCAATGGCACCAGAAAACCGCCGTACCGAATTTATTATCGAATAATCACTCTTTAATAACTATCACAAACATGAAAACAAATTCTAAAGCATTAGCATCATTCTTGGCAGCAGCTGTATGGGCTGATGGCGAGTACTGCGAGTTTGAGCAATCGCTCGTAGCAGACATGGGGGATCTCTTGGATACTAAGACCCTCACACAAGATTTGGAGGCAGCCATCGCTGCTACCGAGAATATGTCAGGCGACGAACTGACCGCACATTTGGAAGAGGCAGCTAAGCAAGTAGATGCAACCGAGAAAGAGGGTATCTTGACTCTCTGCTTGCAAATGCTCTGCTCTGATGCGTTCTTGTCATCGGATGAGGTAGAGAACTTCTTCACTTTCGCTGAATTGCTCGGCGTGGACGAAAACGATGCACAAGCTATTCTCGATGTATTCATCGACGAAGAGGAAGACTTAATTATCGAAGAGTAATCAACCCAATTCAAAATTATTACAACTATGGCTATACAAAAAACAGCAGCTGGTAAGGTTGATAAACGTACCAAGGAATATAAGGAGATGGTAGCACGCGCTAAGAAAGCGCGCGCAGCTCAAAAGAAAGCAGCTAGCAAAACTACCGTTAAGAAGTCTTCTAAGGCAGGTCGTCGTCAAGATGGCCATCTTGACCAACGCACCAAAGCGGGCAAAGAGGCAGCAGCACGCATGGCAGCAGCTCGCAAAGCGAAAGGCAGCTTGAAGAACAAAATCAAAAACCTCTTCAAGTAAACTCTCTCTCCCCGAATGGGATATAAACAAGGCAGGCGGGCTTGACCGCCCACCTGCTTACAAGAATAGGACAACGCTCGCAGTCCTGAAGTTGCGGGCATAATTGATTCATTATTAAAAAATTTACAACTATGGCAGAAATTAAATTAACTGGCAACATGAAGGTTAAATCCCTCAAGGCTGATTTCAAAGAGGCATTTGGTGCAACTCTTCGCGTGTACAAAAGCGCATCTTGCAAAGGTGGCTTCGCTGACGACAACGCTACTCTTGCATCTATCCGCGCAGAGGGCGCTAAGGGTGGCGAACTGAAGATTGTTGGTAACATGCAAGTAGGCAACTTCGAGAAGAAGATCGCTGAGATGTACGGTATTGGCGTTCAAGTAGCTAACGCTGACGACAGCGCATTGGCTGACAACAGCAGCACTATCTCCGCTGCTGGTCGCGCTTGATTGCAGTCCAAACAAGGGCAGGGGAGTTTGATCGCTCCTCTGCTTACAAAATTAATCGGAGGATGCCGAAAATCCATTGAAAAGTAGGCAACAAATCAAAATTTAAAATGAAACTAAGAAAATGGTAGATTACAAACTTACATATTTGAGTAATATCTTCTCGAAGATAGACAGAAAAGGCTTCGAGACCTATGTGATTGCTCGCATTTGGAATAAGTTGGATAATCTTGACATTGAGATTGTCAGCCAACAGTATGTGAAAAGAGAAAATGGATACGCTCTGCTGGATTTGTATTTTCCGCAAATTAATTATGGCGTAGAAGTCAACGAAGCATACCATCTTTCACAACCAGAGGAAGATAAAATGCGCAACCAAGAGGTTGAAATCTTAACAGGCGTTACCATCGTTGCTGTTGATTGCTCAAAGCCTATTGAGGATGTACACCAACAAATTGATGAGGTGGTGGCAGATATTAATCGTCGTATAACTGAGACTGCAAATTTCAAACCCTGGCATGTAGGTGTATTAAATCCTAATGCTTACAAGACTATGGGAATTCTCAAAGTAGAAGATGGTGTGATCTTGTCCAATACGGATGATATTTGCACCATCTTTGCAACGAAAGTACCTAAAAGAGGATTTCTGCGAGCTGGTGGTGTTCTGCTGCCCAATGGCGATTTTGTATGGTGGCCTAATGCCATACATTCAATATGGGCTAATGAGATGTCAGATGACGGCGAAAAGATTATAGAGTACAACAAGTCTGATGAGCAAAAATGCAATCAACATGTAGAGAACTGTTTAGCACTCAATCAGCGCCGCATAACCTTCTATCGTAAGAAAAATATATTTGGGCAACACTATTATCGTTTTGTAGGAGTATATGAAATGGATAAAGAGGAAAGTCGCCGAATCAACAAGTGTGTTTGGCGCAGAACAAGCACTGAATATAAGTTGTAATCCCACCGCTGCCACAAACAAGGGCAGGGGAGTTTGATCGCTCCTCTGCTTACAAAATTAATCGGAGAATGCCGAAAATCCGATAAAGAGTAATTATTAAAGTCATGAAAATTACAAAAGAAAACGGTACAGGAGATTGTAGTGAATATACAGGATGTGGGGTTCATATGAAATGCGCCTCGTCATTAGGAACCAAAGTTGTTGAGGTTCCAAAATTCTGGAGAGAAAATGGAAAACAGTATCGGGTTACTGCTTTTTTTCCTGAAATTAATTGGGATAACGAAAATAAGATTATCATAAGAGCTCCGAGGAGTTGTGAGATAGTTGGGCTTTATTGGCAGGAGCGGGACAATTACAAGGTAGAACGCTATGATTAAAGAAGTTAAACGAATTATCAGCGAGGCAGTGGAGGAACTGAAACGCCTGCGGAAGATTTGGCCGGAGGAGTTTCGCGATGTTCCGCCGGTACTTTGGTTCGGAGATATAGAATCGCCCAAACCGAAAGTGCTGGTAATTAGCGCGAATCCGAACCGTCCGGATCAACCGGAAAGCAATCCGCGTATTCCTTATTCCAATGAATGGAAGAAGGGTGGGCGAGATATTGCTAAACTGGAGAATGATTATAACCGCTATTTCTTCAATAATCCTTATACCAATTGGTTTGGCAGAAACAACGTGCAAGAAGGACAAGGGCGGATTGAAGATTTCCTAAACGGAATGGATGCCAGTTTTTATGGTACCAAGAAATATCAGGCTATTCATATTGACTTGATCCCGTTCTCTACAACTACTACGTTCACACAGATAGATAATCAAATCATGGCAATTGACGGCCTTCCGGAATGGGTGGATAAGCATGTGAAAGAACTAGTTGCGCTTATTGATCCGAAGGTAATAATCATTAATGGAAATAGCAATTTTGATTTCTTCAATCTCTGTGTTAATATAGGCGCGCAGCCTTATAAGGCAATCGTTTTACCGCTTAATAAGGGGATGAAAGAAGCTACGGTTACCATCTGGGAATCCAGCAGCACACCGAAAATCATCGCCACAAGTCTCAATATGGGCAGTTATTGTATGCATAGCTGGCAAACAATAATGCACCTGGGCGAGCAAGTATATAAACATCTAAAATTCTAATTATTAACTTTAAACTTTACAATTATGGCAACAGTAACACGTAAAGTCACAACGGTACGGAAAAGTGGTAATACAACCACAAAAACGACCCGTACAATTACCGGAGGTAAGACCACAAGAGTAACTCGTACAGTAACTCGTAAGAAATGATGATTTGGGCAGGGGAGCTTGATCGCTCCTCTGTTCACAATAAATAGTTGGTATGAAAAAGCTCTTACATAATATCTTCTTGAATGACAAGTTTATTCTTTGTGTCATTCTTCTGAACTCCTGCATTATCTATATGCAGGTGGCTGGTTATCAAAGCACAACTATTAGTGTCATAGATGTGACCTGTACGCTCATCTTTTTGATAGAAATGCTCGTCAAGCATATTCATTTGGGTGTACGTGGTTATTGGCGCGAAGGTTGGAACAGGTTAGATGGTACATTGGTATTGCTGTCGATTCCATCAATCATTGAGTTATTTATCCCCAATGGTTATGCCAGTTTGTCGATACTGATGATTTTCCGTCAGTTGCGTGTATTGCGTTTCTTCCGTGTGCTGCATTTCTTCCCTAATTTCAGCAAACTGATTAAGGCCTTTACACAAGCCATGCGACAATCATATGCAATATTACTGAGTTTTGCGGTGATTATTGTCATCTTTGGATTGCTCAACTGTAGTCTTTTTGGCGAAGCAGATCCAGAACACTTCCAAACACCTCTGCGCTCTATTTATGCAGTTTTCCAAATATGCACAGTAGAAGGCTGGTACGAAATACCTAATACCGTTGCAGAGTATTATGGTGCTTCATCTATTGCGGCTGAATTTGTACGATTGTATTTCTGCGCCCTGCTTATCTTAGGCGGTATTATTGGCATGTCATTCATCAACTCTATTTTCGTAGATGCTATGGTGGCAGACAACAACGATGATGTCATGACCAAACTCAATGAACTACAAAAGTCTATTGACGAATTAAAAGAGAAGTCAAATATCAATCATTAACCCTTAAAAACTAATCATTATGAGTTTGGAGTATTACAAAAAGCAAATGGTAGATTTGCGCGCCAAATTGCAAAAAGAGAAAGACGCAAAGAAAAAAGATAACGAGTATTACGCTCGCATGGTGAAGTTTGCTTCTACACCAAGTGGTAAAGCATCATATCGTAAGAGCAAGATTGACCGCGCAGCTTCGCATGACCGACAAATTGAATCCATCAAACGTCAGATTGAGAGTTGCAAAGAGTCTATCGCTCGCGAACGTAAACGTAAATAAATCATTAGGTCAGCGGGATTGGGTTTTCGTCTGCTTACTAAAGAAAATCTTTTCAAAGGGGCAACGGCGAAAACCCATAAAAGAGTAGCCGAAAATCAAACACCTAATCAATTATGGCAGATGTATCAAGACAAAGTTGGATTGACAACACCAGTTTGGAAAATGTGCGCATTGCGGACAGAGTTTTTGTGCTTTTGAACCAAGCATCCGAGTATGTATATGCACCCGGATATACGCAGTCTTATATCGGCGTGCGGTCGGGCGGCAAAGCGTGTAACTTCTTTGTAATTATACCAAAGAAAAAAGATAGTGTTATTTCTATTCGAGTAACACAAACGGCAGAGACAGACGCCGCAGTAAAAGCCGCATCGACCGACGGAACCTTCCAGTATAAAGACGGTTGGTACGGAGTGCATCTTGACCCTAACGGAGATCACGCCCCCTTGATTCCCGTCCTGCTCCAAGCAGAAAAAGAGTTCAAAAAAGAGAAAGGAAATGCAGCACTCACTAAGACTTCCGAATGGAAAGAGGCTGCCGCTGAGATGGCTGAACTGGAAAAGAATGCGCAGATGGAAACAACGGCGATGAAAGCAGAGTTGGAACGCATACAGGCAGAGACCGCCAAAGCAAAGGCGGAAGCCGCGGCTGCATTAGAGAAACAAAAAGCCGAGGCCGAGGCTGCCAAAGCAGAATTGGCACGCATACAAGCAGAAACAGAGAAAGCAAAAGCGGAAGCTGCTAAAGCCAAAGAAGAAACGGCAAAAGCGGCAGCAGAACAAGCAAAGGCAGACAAACCGGCTGCAACAACAGCTAATAAAGGTGTACTGCAGGGACTTTTCTCTGTGGCAGCAAACAAGAAAGTACGTTTCTCTATGGGCAACCTGCAATTCAATCCTAAAAAATACGAGTTCCGATTTGCCTTGCATCAGTATGACCGCATCGGTAATGACAATACCAAAATAGCTCCTAATTATGATGGATGGATTGATTTGTTCGGATATGGAACATCCGGCTATATGGGATGTGAACCTACAGAAACAAATACCGGCAATCAATATCGTCAAGATGATATTGCAAACACCAATTATGACTGGGGTGTATATAATCCTATTTCCAACGGAGGAAATAAAGAAGGTCTATGGCGGACATTGACGAAAGAAGAATGGAATTTCTTGTTTAGTGGAAGAGCAAATGCTGCTAAACTTCTTGCTAAAGCATGTGTGAATGGTATTAATGGCGCCATCATTCTGCCGGATGATTTCTATGAGCACCGTGTACGAGTTCCGTTTGATTCCACTCCTGATGGTTTTGCAGGCAATACCTATGATTTATCACAATGGGCAACGCTGGAAGCCGCAGGTGCAATCTTTTTGCCATGTTGTGGAAAACGTAAAGGAATAGCTATGGCTTCAACGCCAGAAGACACTTGGGTATATTGGACTTCGTCTGGATATAATGGTCAATATAATAATGTTCCGGCAGCATACTATGTAGATATATTTAGTAGCTACTATTATGGAAGTTATTTCGGTCGTGCCGTCCGTTTAGTGCAAGATGTAAAATAAACGCATCTATTCTTTAGGCATAGGAGTTTGATCGCTCCTATGCTTACAAAATGCATAACTAAATACTATCTTATCACTCAAAAAAGCAGGGATTATGAAACACATAAAGATTACTATATCCAAAGGTGAAGAACCTGCGCTGCCCATCAAAGATGCAGAAGGGCTATATTCTGTCGTGGACACCTTGCTTTGCGAGATGGCTAAAGAAGCCAATGTGAATGATTTGGGCAAATACTTTTCTGTAGAGGCAAAATTGGATTTGTACAAAAACAAAGCCACACGTCTTGAGGATGTATTCCATCGCTTGATAGGTTCGCTGCAAAACCGAAATATGATGCCATCGGTGATTCAATATTGGAATGAAAAGCGAAACATCATTATAAATAGTTTGTTGGCAGAGCATGTTTATCCGCATTTAGATAAGTCTCTCCAACAATGCCCCGATTCCGCAAACAACCTATATAGCCTCATCAGAAAGGCATTAAAAGAAAAAGCAGGCGAGCCCGCCTTGGACGAGGAACCAAGCAAACTATGGCAAATATGGTGCAAGGGCATACTGTCTGCTGCACGATTCCTTGGACAGTTCAATAATATTGAGGAACTGCACGACTGCTTTGCTCGGCTATACGAAGACTCCCGCACTCGCTCCGTACTCCCCGCCATGCTCGCGATGGAGATTGACGGTATGCAGTTCACGCTGGCATGCGACTTCCTGAAAGAATGCGGCTACGACTATCCAAAGCCCGATGTACATATCACCGATGTTTTCGAGGAGATATGCGGCACACGCGACACCTATCAAATCTACAAAAAGGTGATAGAGTATGCCGAGGCACTCCCATTCTCAATAACTGCCTTCCAATTAGACAAGATGATTTGGCTCATCTGCTCGGGCAGTTTCTACCAAGAAGGACAGAAGTTGGATAATGGTAGTTACGAAGGCGTGGATGTAGGCAGTTACAAAGAAGAACTGCTCCGGCGTTTAGGAATGACACCCATACAAGAAAGAGATTGGTATAACGCAGCCGAGGAGAAGAAAAACAAAGCGGCAAAAGCCAAAGCCAAATAAGCATGTAGAGATATCTAACAATAAAATAAAAGAATATGAAATCAAGTATCATTGATGTGCCACGACAGCATACGCAGAACGATTTGTTCGGTATTCGAATGTATCAAGAGGCACTGGTGGACTATGTTAAGTTGACAGAAACTCCCATCACCATCGCTCTGCAAGGCGAATGGGGCAGCGGAAAAACATCGCTCATGAACCTGCTGCGCTGGCATCTATGCGACGAAGACAACGCGCCCTATTATCCTATATGGATTAACACATGGCAGTATTCGCTGATGAAAACCCCCAATCAGGCTATCATCAGCATCTTGCAAGGTATCATCAACCAAATAGGTGCACTCAACCCCAATGAGCAGAAATGGAACGATAGCAAGAAGAAAATCGGCAAGTTATTTGGTAAGTTGGCTTTGGCAGGCACCAAGATGGCTGCCGGCGCTATCGGCATTGAGGGTGATGTGGTGGACGATGTGGCTGGCGTATTGGGCGGCAGCGACGAGCCGAACTCAGAGATAGTACAACTAAAGCAAGAGATAGCATCGCTCATTGAGGCTGCCCTGCAACATAACCCTCAGAAACAAGGTTTCACCTTCTATATCGACGATTTAGACCGTATCGACCCGCCGGTTGCCGTGGAGATTTTGGAATTGCTGAAAAACATCTTCGACCTTGAACATTGTATCTTCATTCTTGCCATTGACTACGATGTGGTGATAAAGGGACTGAAACCCAAGTTTGGCGAACTGACTGAGAAAAACGAACGGGAGTTTCGCTCCTTCTTCGATAAGATTATCCAGCTGCCGTTCTCGATGCCTGTAGCATCATACAACATCGATGATTTCTTGGTAGATGCATTATCGAAAATTGAGTTTTTCTCTACTGCCGAACTTGGCGACTCCACACTGACGGAAAACCTGAGCGAGATAGCCCGCCTCTCGGTCGGCACCAATCCGCGTTCGCTCAAGCGATTAACCAACACGCTATCGCTCATCTCTATCATCAACCGACGCATGCTCACTGCAAACGAAGAACATACCGAGCAGAACGCCAAACTCATCAATTTTGCATTGGTTTGTATCCAAATTGCTTATCCGTATATATATAATCAGATGTCGGAAGAACCTGATTTTAAGCAATGGAATGAAGGTATAGCAGCCAAACTGAAATTGCGCAAGTTAACAGCTGAAGAACAAGAGAACCTGAATGTAGCAGAAGAGTTTGACGAAGATTGGGAAAAGGTGGTATTCAGGATGTGCCAACAAGACACATACCTTAGCAATCGAGCCTTCCAAGTATCTGAATTGCTGAACAAGATAGCCGCAATCATTCAAGACACCAAGCAACCTTTGGGTGATGTGATAGCCTCCACTATTCGTTTGTCGGCAGTAACCAACTTGCGAGCATTCGACTCGCCACCCAAACTCAACTGGAACGACAGAGGTTCTAACGAAGTGATGGCTATTGCAGACAACATTAGTACTATGCTATCCGAGATAAATCCCGATTACTCGCTCAACTACAAGTCTAACGCGTACATCGGACTGCTCAAGGGAAACAAAGCATGGAACTTCCTATTGCTCTACCCGCAGAAGAAAGGTATGTCCATATCTATCAAAGTAGGGCAAAGCGATGAATTAGACAGACTGCTGAGCCAATACGATAAATGGTTCTACAACGGCAGTTGGTACAAAGTGTTGGTCGCACCAAATGCCTCGTTGGACAATCTGCTACCCCTCTTGCAAAAAGCATCACAGGAGTTTCGTTCATAAATAATATAGAACTGATATAAGCAGATACCTTCCATACCCAAAACGAATTTGGTATTTGGTAATATAATTAATGACCAATTACACGCCAATTAACGGAGAATAAATAAACATAAACACACTTATCAACATTAACCATTATGGCAGAATTTCAAATCGATGGCCGCATGAGAGTAGATTCTCTCCAGAAGCAGTTTAAGGAGGCATTTGGCGGCACCCTCCGCGTGTATTACCACCATCATTTCGCTGATGCGGCTGCCCGCTTGGCAGAGATTCGCGGCGAGGGCGCTCCCGCGACCGGCGAGCTGGCTGTGAAAGGCAGTATGAAAGTCAGCACTTTCGAGGAGAAGATGATGGAGCAGTTCGGCATCGAGGTACAGGTGGCTGACGCCACCAACGAGGTGCTTATCAACAACAATGCACTTCTCTCCGCTTGTGCGGATGCCAAAGCCAAAGCAGGCTACCAACGCGAGGAATACACCCGCGAATACTGGGTAGAGCGCGCATGTGAAGCCAATGTGGCTATCGCAGACCAACTGTTGGGCATCATCCAAAGTTTCGCACCCGAGTACCAACTGAAGTACAACAAAATCTATATCGGTCTGCAGAAAGACGGCACTCCTAAAAACTTTATGGGCTTCACCCCGCAAAAGAAGGAATTGGCTATCCGTATCGAAGTAATACCCACACCGGCTTTCGATGCCATCCTGACGGAGAAGTTCGGCGAGTTCAAGAAAGACGATAAAGGCTATTCGCTGAAAGTCAATACAGACGACACCGAGAAGAAAGGCGGTTTCTTCAAGAGACTGTTCGGCAAACTGTCCTCCAACATCGATGCCCTCAAACCTATCCTGCAACAGGCAGAGAAAGAGTCCCGCAAATAAACGCACCTGTTTCTCAAACTGTCTGAACAAAAGAAAGAAGTGCCGACTCGGTACACTTTCCCCGACAATCGGCACTTCTTTAATAAATGAAGATGTTTATTATGGCACTAACGCCGCGTGTTCTTTGACATAATGTACATTCAATATAGGAAGCCAAACATCCAAAGAGGGTTGAAATCATCTGAATTGCACAATAGGATGTGCGATTTTTGGCAAAATATGCTCAACAGAATGTGCATTATGTCCGGGTACGCCCTGACCAATCGGGGCTAAAAAGAGGAATGCCCCCCTGTTTATCCCGACCTGTCGGGAACCGGTAAAGGTTGAATTGTCCAACCTCAGGTGGCAGAACATAAGTTGCCCCCCACGATTAAAACAAACAAAAAACGCAACATATATGGATTTCAGTAAACTAAAGGGTTTCGCTCAGAAAGCCCAAGAGCAAGCCTCCAAAGGATTGGATGCTGCCAAGACCGCTGCGCAAGGCGTAGCCGAAGATGTGAAAGGGAAAGTAACGACATTTACCACAGAAGACCTACTTCCAATCATGGATAAATGTCAGAACTACTTCTCTGAACATGATTTGAATCAGAAACTAACCAATGTAGCAAAAACAGTGGGAGCAGGATTGGTTTATCCTGTCTTGCTATTATTCGAGTTGCTCAAATCAGCAGAGGTGGATAATTCACAAAAAGCAATGATTATAGGTGCTTTGGGATATTTCATTTTTCCAATGGACTTGATAGCAGATATGATTCCGGGAGGATTTACCGATGATCTTGCATCGCTTACCATTGTTGTGAAAGCAACGGTTGCACACATAAGTGATACTATCCGTGTGCATACCAAAGAGCAACTACACGAATGGCTCGGAGAGTATGATGAAAAACTAACCCAGACAATGGATACGATCATTGAAGGTGTTAAGAACATTGATTTCCGCAAATAATATGGCATTAAAAACAGATGAAACGATTTTGCTTTCTGGTTTTAGGTTTCTGCGGGCAGGGAACGCCTGTGTACCCCGACATTCATTCATTACCAAATATCGGGCTTAAATCCTAAATTATAAATTGAAAATCACCCATGTCTTATCAATTCAAAGCAAGCCATATCACGAGTGGCAATGTCCTGTTTCCCGACAAGTTGGAAATAGACGATGAGAAAGTAACTTTCTACAAAGCCAAACTCATCGGGCACGAGAGTACCGTCATACAGCGTAGCGCTATCGGTAGCGTGTCGCTCAACGCGGGACTGCTCTTTGCCGACATCATCATCGAGACCAAAGGCGGACAGCGCACCGTTGCCAACGGCTTTACCCGCTCCGACGCTAAACGCATACAGCAGTTGCTTATACAGTGATTGCTGCGCATTTGGCGCCCGATTGCGCAAGAAACTCAACTTTTTTGTTGCCGGTTGAGGCTGTTTTCGCATTTCGCACTTGCTTGTTGAAAGTAGGGCGTGCGTTTTTTTGTCAAAAAATTTTTTTATTCCGACAAAAAACACTATTTTTGCAATCCCAAAACGGGATGTAGCTCAGTCCGGTTAGAGTACTCGTCTGGGGGGCGAGTGGTCGCTGGTTCGAATCCAGTCATCCCGACTACGGCGTAAAGTGCTGATATACAGATAACCAACTCTGAATCAGCACTTTGTCGTTCTGAATGCCGCAACACCAATAGTATAATACAAAGTAAAATCTATGAGAAAATTGTCGAATCCGTACATGCATACCGAAGGGTACAACTGTTTTGGGTGTGCACCTCACAATCCGGCCGGCGTGCACATGGAGTTCTACGAAGATGGCGACGACATCGTCAGTGTGTGGAGCCCGCAACCACAATTCCAAAGTTGGATAAATACGCTGCATGGCGGCATACAGGCTGTGTTGCTCGACGAAATTTGCGGCTGGGTGATGTTCCGCAAGTTGGAACGATCGGGGGTTACGTCGAAGATGGAAACGCGCTATCGTCGCCCTATTACCATCGACAACCCGTATGTGGTGTTGCGCGCTGCGCTGGTCGAACAGAAACGCAACATCGCCATCATCAAGGCAACTATCGTCAATGCAGCCGGCGAACTGTGCACCGAGGCGATTTGTACGTATTTTACATTCACTACGCAAATACCTGAAAATATGCTACTTAAACCTTGTCAACCCATCGGCGATGATGTTACTTTGGAAGAAATTGTAAAAAAATTTTGATTTCGCTTGGCTGTTTGAGAAAAAAATTCTACTTTTGCAGTCCGAAATCATCATCGGAGTTTAGCGCAGTTGGTAGCGCGCTACGTTCGGGACGTAGAGGTCGGGCGTTCGAGTCGCCTAACTCCGACACAAAACAGCGAATTGGCATGCCAATTCGCTGTTTTGCATCAATTTATAGAGTGCTTACACGTTGAAACGGAAGTGCATAATGTCGCCGTCCTGCACCAAATAGTCTTTGCCTTCGACGGCCAATTTACCCGCTTCGCGCACCGCGGATTCGCTGCCGTAATGCACAAAATCGTCGTATTTGATAACTTCGGCGCGGATAAACCCTTTTTCGAAATCGGTATGGATGATGCCGGCACACTGTGGCGCTTTGAAGCCGTCGCGGAAAGTCCACGCACGCACTTCGTCGCTACCGGCTGTCAGGAATGTCTTGAGGTTCAGTAGGTTGTAGGCGGCTTTGATGAGTCGGTTGACGCCCGATTCCTGTAGTCCGACCTCTTCGAGAAACATTTGGCGTTCGTCGTAGGTTTCGAGTTCGGCTATCTCCGATTCGATTTTGGCGGCTACGACCAGCACTTCGGCGTTCTCGTCTTTTACGGCCTCGCGCACTGCATCGACATAGTGGTTGCCCGTGGCGGCCGATGCTTCATCGACGTTGCACACATACATCACCGGTTTCGAGGTGAGCAAAAATAGTTCGCGCGCAATGGCGATGTCGTCTTTCGTGTCGAACGTAACGGTGCGCGCCGGCTTGCCTTGGTCGAGCGCGGCTTTGTATTTCAGATAGACTTCCAGGGCTTGCTTGGCGGCTTTGTCGCCACCGGTTTGCGCCTGTTTTTGCACTTTCTGAATGCGATTTTCGAGCGTCTCGAGGTCTTTTATCATCAGTTCGGCTTCGATGATTTCCTTGTCGCGCACGGGGTCAACCGACCCATCGACATGCACCACGTTCGGGTCGTCGAAACAGCGCAATACGTGCAATATGGCATCCGTCTCGCGGATGTTGGCCAAAAATTTGTTGCCCAAACCCTCGCCTTTGCTGGCGCCTTTCACCAAACCGGCAATATCGACAATTTCGACCGTGGTGGGCACCACGCGTTCGGGCTTGCACAGCTCGGCCAATTTGTTCAAACGTTCATCGGGCACGGTGATGACACCCACGTTTGGCTCGATGGTGCAAAAAGGAAAGTTGGCCGATTGCGCTTTGGCATTCGACAGACAATTAAATAAGGTCGATTTGCCCACATTGGGCAGACCTACAATTCCGCATTGTAACGACATAGTTCGATGTTCTGTGTTCTGACAAAAATAGGGACTGCAAAGGTACAAAAAAAGTTTGGAAGTTTCAAAAAGGTTTGGCGTTTTTGAACGCATTACCGGCACGAGACAATCCGCAAAAAACGTTTCGCCGACACAAAAACGTATGATTTTCGGTGTGCTATTTGTGTTTTTTGCAAAAAATACATTATCTTTGCACACATCTAATACAAATCAAACAAAAACGAATGAGTATGAAAAAGTTTATCATCTTCAGCCTGATGGCTGTGGTGTTGGCGGCTTGTAACCCGCAACAAACCGCCGTGGACGACCTCGCCACGTTTACCGAACGTCTCGAAAAAGAAAGCGCTGAGTGGTCGCCGGCCGAGTGGGACGATGCCATGCAACATTTCAGCGAGATAACTCAAACCATCGAACGCTACCAATACACCGACGAAGAATTGCAGGAAATAGGACGTTTGGAAGGACGTTGCTTTGCCTATTTTGCGGCATACGCAGCATCGCAGTTCGAAGCCCAAACACACGATGCGCTGCAAGAGTTGCAGGGCGCAGTAGATGGTTTTTTAGACGTGCTGGGCAACTGACGACAAGGTATGACGCATCTTTGCCTCGATAGGCTTGGCCGTCAACAAATGACGAATGATTTGTCGTTTTGGCGAGGGTAGAAACACTATTTTTTTGTACAAACGCACAAAAAAACGAAAAAAGTGCGCTTGTTTTGCATAAAATTTGTACCTTTGCAAGTTGTACAAGTTGTAGTATCAACCAACAGATTTTTTATTTTACAAACTTTATAAAATCACAAAAACGTTATGGTTTATTCAAAAGAAGTGGAACACATGTGTTGTGTTGCCAAAGGGCCCAACCACGGTCCGGCTCCCATACCCGAAGAGGGCAAATGGGTGAAAGCCAAAGAGATTAAAGACATTTCGGGTTTGACACACGGCATCGGTTGGTGCGCACCGCAACAAGGCGCCTGCAAACTGACCTTGAACGTGAAAGAGGGCATCATCGAAGAGGCGCTGGTCGAAACCATCGGCTGCTCGGGCATGACACACTCGGCCGCCATGGCATCGGAAATTCTGCCGGGCAAAACACTGCTCGAAGCACTGAATACCGACCTCGTGTGCGACGCCATCAACACAGCCATGCGCGAACTGTTCCTGCAAATCGTTTACGGACGCACGCAATCGGCTTTCTCCGAAGGCGGACTGATGATTGGCGCCGGCCTCGAAGACTTGGGCAAAGGCCTGATTTCGCAAACCGGAACACTCTACGGCACCAAGAAAAAAGGCACGCGCTACCTGCAACTCACCGAAGGATACATCACCAAAATGTTCCTCGACGCCGACAACGAAGTGTGCGGTTATGAGTATGTGCACATGGGCAAATTTATGGACGCCGTCAAAAAAGGCGTGGCTGCCGACGAAGCCCTGAAATCGGTTACAGGCACCTACGGACGCACCACCAAAGAACAAGGCGCAGTAAAATTCATCGATCCACGTAACGACAAGGAGGGACAACTATGATCAGAAAAGTTCAATTCGAAAGTCAAGACCGCCGCGAGAAACAGATACTCGCTGCGCTGAACGCCAACGGCATCAAATCGATAGAAGAAGCCAATGAAATTTGCGAAAAATACGGTTTAGACCCCTATCTGACCTGCGAAGAAACGCAAAAAATCTGCTTCGAAAATGCCAAATGGGCTTACGTTGTGGGTTCGGCCATCGCTTTGAAAAAAGGTTGCACCAATGCTGCCGACGCCGCCGAAGCCATTGGCATAGGCTTGCAGGCTTTCTGCATCCCGGGTTCGGTAGCCGACGACCGCAAAGTGGGTCTCGGACATGGTAACCTGGCTGCACGTCTGCTGCGCGAAGAGACCGAATGTTTCGCCTTTTTGGCCGGACACGAGTCGTTCGCAGCCGCCGAAGGTGCCATCAAAATAGCCGAAATGGCCAACAAAGTGCGTCAAAAACCGCTGCGCTGCATTCTGAATGGCTTGGGTAAAGATGCCGCCATGATTATCAGCCGCATCAACGGATTTACATACGTGCAAACCGAATTCGACTACTACACCGGCGAATTGAAAGAGGTACGCCGCAAAGCCTACAGCAACGGACCGCGCGCCAAAGTGAACTGCTATGGTGCCGACGATGTGCGCGAGGGTGTGGCCATCATGTGGCACGAAAATGTGGATGTGAGCATCACCGGCAACTCCACCAACCCGACACGTTTCCAACATCCGGTGGCCGGCACTTACAAAAAAGAACGCGTGCTGGCAGGCAAACCCTATTTCAGCGTGGCTTCGGGTGGCGGCACGGGTCGCACACTCCACCCCGACAATATGGCTGCAGGTCCCGCCTCGTATGGTATGACCGACACACTCGGACGTATGCACTCGGATGCGCAATTCGCAGGCTCGTCGTCGGTGCCGGCACACGTCGAGATGATGGGCTTTCTGGGCATCGGCAATAACCCGATGGTAGGTTGCACCGTAGCTTGTGCCGTCAATGTGGCTTTGGCGTTGAACAAATAACACAGAGGCACAGACGCCGATACAAAAAAATCCTCCCAATCGGGAGGATTTTTTGTTTGTGCACCGCCACACCCTATCGTTGCGGCAGATGGCGCACTTTTGTCAGACCGTTTTTGTTGCCACACACGAAACTAACCGGCGCATGACGTTGCTGCACTAAATTGTCGATATACAGCGGCTCGTGTAGCAAAAACAGCGTACATTCGAACCGGTCGCCCACATGCAGTTTGGAGTTTTCGGCCTCGACAACCTCGAATTTGTCGCAGTCAATACACCGAAAAGTGCAACGCCTGTTCGGAAGCCATTCCACCTGCACCAAGTCGCCCACTGCCACATCGCTGCTGCGTACGCCTTGCCCCAGCAGCACCTCCGATTCGACCTCCGACTTGGCAGCCGCATCGGCCACAAACGCCTCCCAATGGTCGAACCCTAAAAAATTAGCCAACAAATCGAGCGTAGCAGGGCGGGTAACATCGGCACCGTCGATATAGCCCCACAAGCGTTTGAGAGTTGTGGAACTGATAGTCTTGTGGATGCGTTCCCAGATGGCACCGACTAAAAAGTCAAAATCGGTAGGCGTGCGTATCGGGCGATTGACCGATGTTTCGATGGCTTTGCGCAACAAAAGTATTTCAGGAGAGTTTTTCGACATAGCATTATTTTTTTTTGCAAAGATACTATTTTGAGCAACATCTTGCAAAGTCCTTTTTGGTCTTTAATGTTTTTTAGCAATTCTGCAGAGTGGTTGTTTTGGTGCTTTTTAATTATAGAGCCGAGAATATAGATTTTTACCCCTAAATCCCCTGTCTGCCGGTAGGCAGGCCATAATTTCGGTAGGCACGTTTGAAAAGGGGAGAGCACGCACTGTACAACAGTCACCGTGTTCGTTCGTCGAAGAGGTGTTGCAGCAGGGCGCTTTGTTCGGCTTTGGTCATGTGCGAATTGTCGATGAGTACGGCGTCGTCGGCTTGCCGCAGCGGACTTTCGGCGCGGTGTGTGTCGCGATAGTCGCGCTCTTTCACGTTGGCCAGCACGGCATCGTAGGCTTCGGGTTGTCCTTTGGCTTGCAATTCGTCGTAGCGGCGTTGGGCGCGCACTTCGGGCGAGGCGGTAACAAACACTTTCAGTTCGGCTTCGGGGAAGACTACCGTGCCGATGTCGCGGCCGTCCATCACGATGCCTTTGTCGGCTCCCATGCGCTGCTGTTGGCGTACAAGTTCGCGGCGCACAAATCCGATGGCACTCACGCGGCTGGCGCCATTGGCCACTTCGAGCGTGCGTATCAGGCTTTCGACGTTTTCGCCGTTCAGGTAGGTCTCTTGTTTGCCGTCGGCGTTGGTTTTGAATCCGATTTGAATGTCGCCAATCATTTGTTGCAGGCGCGTTTCGTCTATGGTGTCGTCGGTGATGATGCCGTTGCGCAGACCGAACAGCGACACGGCGCGGTACATGGCGCCCGTATCGACATATACATAACCGACATTTTTGGCCAACTCTTTAGCCATGGTGCTTTTGCCGCACGACGAATACCCGTCGATGGCTACGATGATTTTTTTCATGATGCTGTTTTTCTGTTTTTATTTCACACCGAATTCCGACATGTTCACACCCACTGTGGCGTGGTACGATAGGTTACCCACTTGGTAGGGAACGAGCGAAAATCCGATGTTGACCATTTTTATTTTAATGCCGGCGCCAAAGGCAAATCCGGCAGCAGTTTTCCAATCTTTAGTGGCCATCTCTGCACGGCGGCGGTGGTTGTAACTCACGCTCAGGTACATATTTTTGGTGGGCAATATTTCGATTGTCCAAATGGTGTGCCGAAACATCATGTCGTACCATTTGACGTCGGCGGTGGTGTTTTCGGTAGCCAACACGGTGCCGGCGCGTTCGTAGCCGAGGTTCCAACGCTGCATGTTGTGTATGGTGAGCGACAGACGTATGGGCGCGTGTTTGAACCGTTCGGAGATGCCGAGTTCCAAGTCGAGCGGCAGTGTCTCGCGGTGCTGTTTTCCGTCGATGGAGTAGTAGCCTTTGAACTGCCAACCGGCATTGCGCAGCGTCAAGCCGATGGAAAGCCCGATGCTGTCGTTTTGGTAGTGCGCTCCGATGTCGAATGCCACCCCGAAACTGTGATAGCGTTCGTACACCGAATAGATGGGCTTGCAGGTGGCTCCGACGGTGAATCCGAGCGGCAGCGTGCGCGCATAGCCTATCGACAGCGCAAAGTCTTTGGCCGTGAATGTGCCGAGAATCTGGTCGGTTTCGCTGGTTTCCAAAAATTTGCCGTAGTCGATGTATTGTATGCCAAACAACATGTGGTTGTGTTCACCAAACGAGCGACCGTAGGCCACCGATGCCAAATTGATGTCCTGAATGTAGTACATGTAGTTGAAAGTCAACTGATTGTACGTTTTCGCGCTCAGCAGTGCCGGATTCTGGAACGCCATGTTCAGGTCGCCGTCGTTCACCGAAATGTTGCTGCCGCCAAAGGCCGCCAAGCGTGCCGACGAGGGCAGATTCAGAAATTGATAGGTGTCGCGACCGGCTTGTCCGAACAAGGCCGAATGGCAGGTGGCCAAGATAAATAATATGACGATTTTCTGCTTCATAATATTCTGAAAGTGTGCGATATACGTTGTTTATTTACGCTTGTAATCGTATTTCACTTCGCGGAAGTCGAGGTATGGCTGCAATTTGCCAAAATCGTAACCTTCGAATTCGGGTAGTGTTTTCAACTCGTCGATGCTGCCCAACATGCCTTTGGCGCGCCGCAGTTCGTAGATGGCTTTGGCCTGATAGAAAGTTATGTATGGATGGTTTTTCAGCCGTTCGACGCTGGCTTTGTTGACTTGTATTTTGGTAATGCCGCTCGGGTCAACCGACAAGTAGGGCGCAATTTTGGCATACACATCGGGCGGAAAGTTTTTTATTTCGAGCAACTGCTCACTGCCGGCAAAGCCGCCTAATTGTCGGCGATAAGCAACAATCTGTTTGGCGCGTCCGCTACCGATGCCGGGCATTTGTTGCAGGGTGGCGGTGTCGGCAGCATTCAGTTCTATGTGTGTGTAGGCTTTTTTGGGCTTGTTGTCGGTCGGTTGGGGTTTTTCGGTTGCCGGCCGGTTGGCTATGCGCACGTAAGGCAGCAGTTGTGCGCCTTGTTCGGCGGATAAGTGGCAAAATTCGACGAAAAATTCCGCCGTGCGAAATCGTTTGCCGTCGTTTCGGAATTTGGCGATGCGCGCCACAACGTATGGTTTCAGCCCGAGGCGTACAAAACCGGCAGAGTCGAGCGTGTTGGGGTCGAACTCGAACAATTCGGCGGGCTGTGGTGCGGATTTGGCGTGCGCACGTTCGGTCGGACGTGCCTCGAACGGCGATTGCCATACGGGACGTGGCTTGTCGCGCAGCGATTGCTCGAAGGCACCGACTTCGGCCACAAAAGTCGAATCGGTGTCGGCGGCAGGCGATGGCACTAAGCGAGGCAGCAGCGCATTCAGGGTTATGGCTACCACTATCAGCACCAATAGTACGATGATGCCGATTTGTTGTCCGCGCGAGAAGTATAAAAAACGATTCATCACTTTGTGTGTCTTAAAAATTAAATCCGATGCCGACGCCGAAACTCGGTTTTTGCGTATTTTCTGTTACCAACAATGTGGGTCGCACGCGCATCGAGAGGTCGGGGCTGATGTCGAAATCGGCCAACTGCGCATCAACATACGCATCGATGATGGTGAGCGCATAGAATGCCACGGCGCCCACAATGCACAAGTCGCGATAGCGGCGATAGGTGTTGTGCTTGTTTTTCATCAGATTTTGCGCGTAACTCGAATTGGGGTCGGTGCCGTAGGGCAACAGGTTTTCGTAACTTTTGGTGTTGGGGTCGCTGTCCATAATGTCGCGATAGGCCTGCGCATATTCTTTGTAGTAACGGTTGTTCCACGATATGCCGTAAACCAATCCTACGGCTCCGCCATACACAATGGGTAGTTTCCAATAACTGCGGTTGTATATCTGTCCGGCTCCGGGGAATATGAATGCGTACCAAAGGCTTTTCTGCGGGTCGGGCAGCCATACGGCTTGCGGCGCGTGGTCGGTTTTGTGGCGCGTGTCTGCCACTATGGCGGCAGTGTCGGCGGTGGGCGCAACCATGTCGGTTACACGCACATCGAATTCCCGCATGTCGGTTGCAACACTGCGCACCGAGTCGTTGCCGGCCTGTTGTGCGTGTAGCGCACACGACAGACCGACCATCGTCAAAACCAACACCCAACCTCTCTTCATCGGTTATTCGGCCAATGTTTCGAGTTTTGCCACAAGGGCGTTCAACTCGTCCTGCGAGCCAAATTTGACCGTTAGTTTGCCGCCGCCGTTGTCAGCCGACGACACTTGCACTTTACTGCCGAGCAGTCGGCTTAAGCGTTCGTTCAGTTCGGCGTGTGTGGTGGCGGGTGCCGAGGTGCGTTTTTTGGTGCCCGATTTTATGGTCGGCGACTCTTTGACCAATTCTTCGGTCGCATGTACCGACAGTTGTTCGGCCACAATGCGCTCATATACAGATATTTGGTCGATGGCGCTTTCGATGCCGGCCAGCACGCGGGCGTGTCCCATGTCTATTTTTTTGTCCTTGAGTCCGAGTTGAATTTCGGCGGGCAACTTCAGCAGACGCACATAGTTGGCCACGGTGGCGCGTTTTTTGCCCACTTGTTGGCTCAACTCCTCTTGTGTCAAGTCGTATTCGGTCATCAACTTGTTGTAACTCAGCGCTATTTCGATGGCATTCAGGTCTTCGCGCTGAATGTTTTCGATCAGCGCCATCAGTTGCACTTGTTGCTCGTCGTCGGCGGTTTTGATGTAGGCCGGAATTTTATCGAGGCCGGCTTGTTTGGCTGCACGCCAACGACGTTCGCCGGCGATTATCTGATAGTGTTCGTCGTCGATTTTGCGCAAGGTGATGGGCGAGATGACTCCGATGGTGCGTATCGATTCGGACAATTCGGATAGTGCCTCTTCGTCGAAATTGGTGCGCGGCTGACCGGGATTGGCTTCTATCTTGTCCAATTCTATTTCGTTTATCGACGAGCCGCCTTGCGGTTGTGCGTTGGGTTCGACATCGGAGAGCAAGGCTCCCAATCCGCTGCCAAAACCGCGGCCTAATGGTGATTTTTTTGCCATGTTTGTCTGTGTTTTATTTTTTTTTTGATTATTTCTTGTGTTCGCGTTCGATGCACTCTTTGGCCAAGTCGAGGTAGTTGATGGCGCCGGTCGATTTGGCGTCGTACAACAGCACCGGCTGACCGTAACTTGCTGCTTCGCTCAGTTTGACGTTGCGCTGAATGATGCTGTTGAAAACCAAGTCGTTGAAGTGGCTTTTTACTTCGAGTGCCACCTGATTGGCGTGGCGCAAACGGGCGTCGAACATGGTGAGGACGAATCCTTCGATTTTCAGCGTCGGGTTCAGACGTTTTTTTAGTATCTTGATGGTATTCAGCAGTTTACCGATGCCTTCGAGCGCAAAATATTCGCACTGAACGGGTATGATGACCGAGTCGGCAGCCGTGAGCGAATTGACGGTGATGAGTCCCAACGACGGCGAACAGTCGATGATGATGTAGTCGTACTTGTCGCGCACCTGTTGCAGTGCGTGGCGCATGAATAGTTCGCGGTCTTTCGTTTCGTATAACTCCACTTCGATGCCCACCAAGTTGATGTCCGAAATGAGCAGGTCGAGGTTCTCGATTTCGGTGTGATTGATGGCTTCGGTGGTTTCTATAGTGCCCAAAATACATTGATAGATGGTCTTGTCCTGACCTTCGATGTCGAAACCGAGACCGGTCGAGGCATTGGCTTGCGGGTCGGCATCGACAAGCAGCACTTTTTTACCGTAATGCGCCAACGAGGCTGCAAGGTTGATGCTCGTAGTGGTTTTACCGACGCCGCCTTTTTGGTTGGCAATAGCAATGATTTTTCCCATAATCTCCTAATTTTTAAGTTGTTATTTCTCTAAAACTTGTTCTATTCGTTCTATTATTTTGGCCGATGGTATCGACTCCAGGCAGCGATAATCGCCGTATTTACAACGGCGGTCTTCGTGCGCCGTACATGGCCGGCACGAAAAATCGACGCCCACTTGGCTTGCGGCCGTTTGGTGCCATCCGGCAAATCCGGCATACGGGTGTGTGGCACCCCAAATGCTGACTACCGGCGTAGCCGTCAGCGCAGCCAAGTGCATATTGCCCGAATCCATCGTTACCATCACGTCCAACTGCTCCATCAACGCCAACTCCTCGTCGAGCCGCAACGAGGTATGCACGGCATGCACGTTGGTAAAAATGGTTTGCCAATCGGACAAAAGTTCGTTTTCCATCTCGCCCGCGCCGAACAAAAAAATCTGTGTGTCGGGTTGTGTGTCGAAATGGCGTATCACGTTTTTCATCTTCCTGAACGGCAGTGTTTTGCCGTGCGCAATCGAAAACGGCGCAATGCCAATCCAACGCCCCGTTTTGGTGCCGTACACGTCGGTTACTCGCTGCCGGCGTTCGGCTTCGGCCGACGGGAGGTGCTCAAATTGGGAATCGACCGTGAATCCGGCTTGCGCAAAGGCTGCGGCGTAGCGTTCGAATATCGTTTTGAGTGGACGATATTTCAGCGCACCCTGTTTCACCAGTTTGCGCATTTCGCGACGTTGTTTATCCACCACCACCGTTTTGGTGCCGTGCAAGCGAAACAGCCGCCTGATGACACGCGTGCGCCATGCGTCCTGCAGGTCGATGATTACATCGAATGGCGTGCGCCGGCAGAGATTGAACAGTTTGTAGGCACCGCGCAGCCCGCTGTGGTCGCGGCGAATGTCGGCACCGACAAATTCGACGTGCGCAAAACTGTCGAACAACGGTCGCAAAAATGTGCGGGTCAACACCGTAAATCGGCAGTCGGGGTAACGCCTGTCGAGCGCATCGAGCAGCGGCACAATGGCTGCCACATTGCTGATGCCCGAAAAACAGATGATGAGCACATTTTGTTTCATTCGACCGATGTTGATTTCGTTATGCTGCGACAAAAGATGGCTTTTTCGCCGTTTTATCGCTATTTTTTTGTTTGTAATTCAAATTACAAATATAGGTAACTTTTTTGAACCAACAGCCGTTTTGCCAAAATATTTTTTTCGGCATTCTCGTTTTTGCAATGACCTTCAGCGAAATTTGCCGATGAAATCGGCAAAAATGTAGTTTGTTTTTTTTGCGTGGGTCGGTTGCCGACTCAACGTTGGACGAGGAGTTCGAATCCGAATTTTTGGACATATTCGGCCAAATATTCTTGCTCGGTTTGTCCCGGTGTCGGCACCAAGGTGGCGGTGCGCTGCAGTGTGACCAAATCCATCAATGTGGTGTAGCCCGAACGGCAAATAATGTGCGGCGTCGTTTGCAGCAGCGTTTGCAGGGTGGCGCTGTCGAGGTGGTCAATCAGCGTTATTTGCCCGGTTCGACGGGTGTTGTGTGTGGTTGGTTGGCCGCATACGATGAGGTTTGGTCGGTGTGTGGCACTCAGTAGTTCGACGAGTTGTTGTTCGAATAGTGTGCGCTGCGGCTCGGGTCCCGACACCAATGCTATGGTGTTGTAGGGCGATGTCGGTGGTGGCGCCTGATTGCTGCCGCCATCGAAACGCGACAAAATGCCGATGAATCTGCTATTTTCGGGCAATGGATATTTGTGCGATAGGTCGCCTGACAGCCCATTTTCGGCTTTGTCGGGAATCCAACAATAGTCGTACTGCGCAATGAACCAACCATGAATACGCCAAACGATAGGTTCTAAAAAGCGCCATTTCATCGGCATTTTTACCATTAGTTGGTGTGTGATGTAAATGCTGCAAATCTGTTTGTGCCACAGTCCGAAGCGGTTGTCGGAAATGATGGTGTCAATCTGTTTTTTTTCGATTATTTCGCCTATTTTGCGATGTTCGCGCCAAATTTGGAGCAAAAATTTAGGCATTTGCCGCAACATGGCGCCTATTTGCGATTTCCCGGGAGCATATTTTACGGTCAATCCGCTAAATTCGATGGTTTCAATGTTCGGAAATTCTTGTTGCAAAAAAGCCAATGGTTCGCCGTCGGCGGCTACAATCACATGTTTACCGGCAGCCATCAGGGCGCGCACAATCGGCACACAGCGCGTGGCGTGTCCCAAACCCCAATTCAGCGGGCAAACAAGGACGCGTGTGCCGCACACATCGGCTGTGATGTCGGTAGGCAGCATCTCTGTTAAAGCGTTAATTGTACGGTGAAACCGGCCTGGCGGGCGCGTTCGGCTATGTGTGTAAGCGTTTCGGGCGAGGCTTTTTGCAGGTTGTGAGCCGGCGTGGCACGGTCGAGCGAATAGACCATCACCTCGCGGGGTCGGATTGTTTTGAGCGCCTCAATCCACGCGGTGATTTCGGCTTCGGTGGTGTTGTCGATGCAATGCCCGTTGTAGTTGCCGCTGAAAAAGAGCGTTTGTACGATGGCGTTGTCGAAAAGCGCGATTTCATCGATAATTTTTGCGATGTCAAAATCGGGCGAATTGGGTTGATTTATCCATTCGGCGGTAGTTTGAACGGCCGAGTCGAGTTTCAGTACATTGTTGTCGATTTTGAGCAATGCAGCCCGCACATCGGGCTTGTGCGCCCGTGTCGCGTTCGACAGCACGGTAACTTTGGCGTCGGGAAAATAGCGGTCGCGCAGTGCCAACGTGTCGTCGATGATTTCGGCAAAATGCGGGTGGAGTGTCGGTTCGCCATTACCGGCAAATGTGATGACGTCCAATGGTGCTTTTTTATCGATTAAATCGCGCAATTTGGATTCGAGTTTGCGTGCAATTTCGTCGCGCGCGGGTATGCGTGCTTCGCCATGCGAGGTGGCAAATCCGCATTCGCAATAAACGCACTCAAAAGAGCAAACTTTGGCGTTGGCGGGCAGCAGATTGATGCCCAACGAGGCTCCGAGGCGGCGGCTGTGTATGGGTCCGAAGACCGGTTCGGGGAATAACATATTGATGGTGAATTAAGTGGTGATGCGTGTTCCGATGTCCATGCGATTTTGTTCGTACATGATGGTTTCTGTCGTATTCATCGTTATTTTTGGCGCCGGCACGCCACATCCGACGACCATTGGCGCGGTTTCGATGTGGGCTTCGTCCCACACGCCGGCATCGATGAATGCTTGTAGCAGTTGCCGTCCGCCTTCGACGATGACCGATTGCAAATTGTTTTGATACAAATAGTCGAGAATCTGTGGCACGATGTTGTGCCCGAAATCCAATTTTGCGAAGGTGATGTTAGTGCGATTTTCGGCCGTTTCATCGGTAAAAATCACTGTTGGCGTAGTGCCATCGTATAGGTGATAATCGGCAGGTATGCGCAGTGTTCGGTCCACCACCATGCGTACAGGATTTTGTCCCGACCACTTGCGTGCCGTCAGGTGCGGATTGTCCAGCAACGCTGTGTTGGTGCCCACCAAAATGGCGGCTTCTTCTGTCCGCATTTGGTGGTTCAGGGTTTTGGTGATGTTGTTCGAGATGCGCAAAGGCGGTGTATGATTGTCGGTGCGTGCCACATCGATGAATCCGTCGGCTGTTTGCGCCCACTTCAGAATGACGTACGGGCGGTGTTGTGTGTGAAACGTTATAAACCGACGATTCAGTTGGCGGCATTCGCCTTCCAAAACAAACGTAACCACTTCGACACCGGCCTCGCGCAACATGGTTATGCCGCGTCCGTTCACTCGTTCGTTGGGGTCGCCCATGCCGACAACCACTCGCGGAATCTGTTTTTCAATAATCAGTTTGGCGCAGGGCGGCGTTTTGCCGTAGTGCGAGCAGGGCTCCAAGTTGACGTACAAGGTTGCATGGCGCAGCAACTCCGGATTTTGTACCGAGGCTATGGCGTTCACTTCGGCGTGGGGTTCGCCGCAGCGGTGGTGGTAACCTTCGCCGATGATACGTCCGTCGTGCACCACCACGGCGCCAACCATCGGATTGGGGGCAGTGTGGCCGGCTGCCTGATGCGCAAGTTGCAAACAGCGGCGCATGTATAGTTCGTCAGTGTGCATATCTCAATGTGTGCGTGTTGCGGTTCGACCTGCAAAGATATAAAAAATTGCGCAATTCAGCGATAATAAACACACACAATACCTTGCCAAACGGATTTTTATACCATAAATTAAAAGAAAATCGGTCGCGCGACTTGCTTTTTTGACGAAAAATTGCGAACTTTGCACGCTAATTGATAAATTTGTATTTATATGTGTGGAATTGTTGGTTATATAGGCCGTCGCGAGGCTTATCCCATTCTCATCAAAGGGCTGCATCGCTTGGAATATCGCGGTTACGACAGTGCCGGTGTGGCGCTCATCAATGCCGATGGCAAACTGAATGTGTACAAGGCCAAAGGCAAAGTGGCCGATTTGGAGCATGCGGTCGAATCGAAAGACGTGTCGGGAACGATAGGCATAGCACACACACGTTGGGCAACGCACGGCGAACCCAATCAGGTGAATGCTCACCCGCACTACTCCGAAAGCGAAGAGTTGGCCATCATTCACAACGGCATCATCGAAAACTATGCCGTACTCAAAGAGGGACTGATTCGGCATGGATATACTTTCAAAAGCGCTACCGACACCGAAGTGCTGGTGCAACTCATCGAGTACATCAAACATACGGACAATGTGGATTTGCAAACGGCCGTACAGTTGGCGCTCAATCAGGTGGTTGGAGCGTATGCCATCGCTGTATTGGACCGCAGCAACCCCGACATCATTGTGGCGGCGCGCAAAGGCAGTCCGCTCGTGGTGGGCATTGGCGATGGCGAATATTTCCTCGCATCCGACGCCACACCGATAGTCGAATTTACCGACAAAGTGGTATATGTGGGCGAAGAAGAAATCGTTTGCTTGGAACGCGGTAAGGAGTTGACGCTCAAAACTATAGGCAATGTGGTGAAAACGCCCGTCGTCAAAAAGTTGGAACTCACGCTCAGCCAACTCGAAAAAGGCGGCTATCCGCACTTTATGCTGAAAGAGATTTTTGAACAACCGACCACTTTGGCCACCAGCATGCGCGGCCGTGTGAATGTGGAACAAAACAATATCACGTTGGCCGGTTTCATCGACAACAAAGAGAAGTTTCTCAAAGCCAAACGCATCATCATCACAGCGTGCGGCACTTCGTGGCACGCCGGCCTTATAGGCATGTATGCCATCGAGGAGTTTGCCCGCATACCGGTCGAAGTGGAGTATTCGTCGGAGTTTCGTTATCGCAAGCCGGTCATCGACCAAGACGATGTGGTGATAGCCATTTCGCAGTCGGGCGAAACAGCCGACACGTTGGCTGCCGTCGAATTGGCCAAATCGCACGGCGCATTCATTTTCGGCATCTGCAACGTGGTGGGCGCATCTATCCCGCGCGCGGCTCACAGCGGATGCTACACGCATGTGGGTCCCGAAATTGGCGTGGCATCGACCAAAGCGTTCACGGCGCAGGTTACCGTGCTGACCATGTTGGCTCTGATGATTGGTCGCGAACGCGGCACGCTGTCCGAAGAACGCTATCTGCAGATTGTGGCCGAATTGGGCAAAATTCCCGATAAAATCGGCGAAATCTTGAAACAAAACGACCGTATAGCCGAGTTTGCCAAGACGTTTACGTATGCACAAAACTTCATCTATCTCGGGCGCGGATACAACTATCCCGTAGCCATGGAAGGCGCTCTGAAACTGAAAGAAATTTCGTACATCCACGCCGAAGGCTATCCCGCCGCCGAGATGAAACACGGACCTATCGCTCTCATCAGCCAAGAGATGCCCGTGGTGGTCATTGCACCGCAATGCGGCACCTACGAGAAAGTGGTGAGCAACATACAGGAAATCAAAGCCCGCAAAGGCCGTATCATATCGGTGGTTACCGAGGGCGACGAGATTGTGCGCCACATGTCGGACTATGCCATCACCATTCCGCAAACCGAAGAGTGCTTGGCACCGTTGTTGGCCGTTGTGCCGTTGCAGTTGCTGGCCTACCACATTGCTGTGGTCAAAGGATGCGATGTCGATCAGCCGCGCAACTTGGCTAAATCTGTAACCGTTGAATAAACAACATGATGACGAAAAGTTCTGTTCTGTTGATATTTACGGGTGGCACCATCAGTATGGGCGAAAATCCTGATACACAATCGCTTGCACCGCTCGATAGTGCGCAGGTGTTGAGCTTTATTCCCGAATTGCAGATGTTGCATGTGGACATCTCGTCCGTGTCGTTCATGCCGCTCATCGATTCGTCGGATATGCAGCCCGACGAATGGACGCGCATCGCCGAAACCATTCGCGACAATTACGACCATTTCGACGGTTTCGTCGTGCTGCACGGCACCGACACCATGGCTTATTCGGCATCGGCGCTCAGTTTTATGCTCGAAAACCTGACGAAACCTGTTATCTTTACCGGCGCACAGTTGCCGGTGGGCGTGTTGCGCAGCGACGCCAAAGAAAATCTGATAACCGCCATCGAGTTGGCAGCGGCCAAAGACGAGTTTGGCAATGCACGCGTGCCCGAAGTGTGTCTGTTCTTCGAAGACAAACTGATGCGTGGCAATCGCACCACCAAACGCAATACCGAAGAATTTAACGCTTTTGCCTCGTTCAACTATCCCGAACTGGCCAAAACAGGCGTACACATCAAATATGCTTTGCCGGCCATCCATCGCGACAATGTGCCAAAACCGTTTGCCATTCAAACCAATTTGGACACGCACATCGCCATACTGAAACTTTTCCCAGGTATTGGCGAAGAAACCGTGCGTACCATCTTGTCTGTCAACGGATTGCGTGCTGTGGTGCTCGAGAGTTTCGGAGCAGGTAATGCGCCGCGCAGCGAATGGCTGTTTCGCTTGCTGAAAGCGGCCAATGACCGCGGCATTGTCATTGTCAACATCACACAATGCCGTGCCGGCAGTGTGGAGATGGGACGCTACGAAACCAGCGTGAATCTGCAACGCGCCGGCGTCGTCAGCGGCAACGATATGACGCTGGAGGCGGCCGTCGCCAAACTGATGTATCTGCTCGGACAACACACCGACAGCCAACAAGTGAAACGCTATATGCAACTGTCGTTGCGGGGCGAAATGACGATAAACTAAACGAAAAAATAATATACATGAAGAAAATAATTTTTGCCATAGCCGCATTGAGCATCAGCGGTACCATCGCCGCCACCGAGCCAACCGATACGCTGGAAATGATAGTCGGCCCCGATACGGCCATTGTAGTGCCGGTCGAATTCGATGCCGACTTGGACGAAATCGTACACAATTGGTACCTCACCAACGCACAGTTGGGCGATTGCCGCAAAGATACGGGATTGGTCTTGGGCAACAAGGAACTCTACATCGAGCGTTTGCAGAAATTGCCCTATGTGATGGAGATGCCCTACAACGACATCGTGAAAAAATTCATCGAAATGTATCTTCAAAAATCGGATAAGGTAGAATATATGCTCGGTTTGGGGCAAACCTACTATTTCCCGATGTTCGAAGAAGCCCTCGAACGCTACGGCGTGCCGCTCGAGCTGAAATATCTGCCCGTGATAGAATCGGCACTGAACGCACGTGCCACATCGCGCGCCGGAGCAGCAGGACTGTGGCAGTTTATGGTGCCCACCGGACGACTCTACGGCTTGGAAGTGAACAGCCTTGTGGACGAACGCCGCGACCCGCTGAAAGCATCGGATGCCGCCGCACGCTACTTGCGCGATTTGTATAACATCTACCAGGATTGGCATCTGGTGATAGCAGCCTACAACTGCGGCCCGGGCAACGTGGCCAAAGCCACACGCTATGCCGGCGGAGGCAAAAAAGATTATTGGCAAATATATCCCTACCTGCCAAGCGAAACACGCAGTTATGTACCAATTTTCATCGCAGCAAACTACGTGATGAACTACTACCGCGAACACAATATGTGTCCCATGCAGCCTACCGTTACGGTGGCCACCGACACCATCATGGTCGATAAACGCATCAATTTGCGACAGGTGTCCGAACTGCTGAATATCTCGCTTGACGAATTGCGCTTTCTGAATCCGCAGTATCGGCAGGACATCGTCCCCGGCAACATAAAACCCTATCCGCTGGTGCTGCCATTCAACCAATTGAGTGCCTATATCGACAACCGCGACACGATACCGCTGCACCGCGCCGCCGAACTTGTGGCCAATCGTGCCGAAGTGCAACCCGCACAATACAATCCCTCGTCCGATGGACGCGTTACCTATTATAAAGTGCGTTCGGGCGATACACTTGGCGGCATTGCAGCACGCTATCATTGCACCGTGAACCAAATAAAACGTTGGAACGGACTGCGCGGATCGATGATTCGCATCGGTCAACGTCTGAAAATTTACAGATAACATTCCACTCGCAGACTTATGGAAAAACTATATTACTCGATAGCCGAAGTGGCCGACATGTTTGCCGTCAAACAGTCGTTGCTGCGCTATTGGGAAACGGAATTTCCACAACTGAATCCCAAACGCAACGACAAAGGCCGGCGCTTCTATACAGCCGCCGACATCGAAGTCGTCAAACAGATACAATATCTGCTGAACGACCAAAAACTGACGATTGCCGGCGCACGCGAACGACTTAAAACCGACAAAACCGACGTCGAACGTAAAACCAAAATACGCAACAAATTGCTCGCCATGCGGCAGGAATTGATAAACATTCGCCACGAATTGAACCAAAACGACGCTTTTGGCGAAGAGGTGATAATCAAATAAAACCACAAGGTTGTAAAAACAATATCGACTATAAAAAAACACTCGCTATCTTGAACGGCGATTTCGAAGCCGAATAAACAGCATGAAACGTATCGGATTGTTATCGGACACACACGGCTATTTCGACGAACGCTACTTCACTCATTTTGCGTCATGCGACGAAATTTGGCACTGTGGCGACATCGGCTCCGACGATTTGGCCGAGCGATTGGCTGCATTTCGCCCGTTGCGCGCCGTGTACGGCAACATCGATGGCGGCGCTGTTCGGTTCAATTATTCCGAATTTTTGGCCTTTCGCTGCGAAGAGGTCAATGTGCTGATGACCCACATCGGCGGCTATCCCGGACGTTACAGCCCGCAGGCCTATCGCAAAATTCTGGCCGACAAGCCAAACCTGTTTGTCTGCGGACATTCGCACATACTGAAAGTGCAGTACGACAACACATTGCAGATGCTGACCATGAATCCCGGAGCCGCCGGCATCTATGGTTTCCATCAGGTGCGCACATTGCTGCGCTTCGAAATCGATGGGCGCGACATACGCAATTTGGAAGTGATAGAAATGCCTAAACATACCGTTATTTAGATTTGGTCTAAATAAATTTTTTCGAGAAATTTGCCGATTAAATCGCCACTTTTTGCGTTTTTGTGAAGAAATTTTATCTCATATTTACGATGTGTCTTGCAGTCGGTGTAGTGTCGGCGCAAGACATCATCATCTTCGGCCAGGTGGTTAGCGCTGCCGATGGCGAACCGCTTCAGGCAGCCAACGTTTGGTTCAAAAATACGCAAATAGGTACCGCCACCAATAACGAAGGCTATTTCATTCTGCGCAGTAACGAACCGTACAAAACACTTTGCGTATCGGTCATCGGGTTTCGGCGCAAAGAGGTGAAACTGACCGGCAGCGACCAAGTACTGACTATCGCCTTGAAAGAGGAACGCAATATGCTGAACGAGTTGATAGTGCTGCCGTCCGACAACGAAGCGTTGCCTTTGTTACGGCGCGTGCGCGAACGTGCTTCCGAAAATAATCCCGATAAAATCGGCAATTTTTCGACTGTCGAGCAGCAAAATCTGCGTTTGAGCCTCACGAATATCCGCCGCAAAACCATGCAGCGAAAACTATTGCGCGGGTTGGCTGCCGGCACCATCGCTGCCGCCGATTCCACGCTGTTTATGCCGCTGTACGATGCTGTGCAGGTCGATGCCGTAACGACCGACAGTATCGATGGCGTGGTGCGCCACAATTTGTCGCACGACGAAACAACGTTGCAACTATTGCCGCCCAATCAGGTGGGCGTGTTTTTGCAGAACTATGCACCGAATGTCAACTTCTACCGCAGCCATATCACGGCGTTGCAAACCAATTTCATCAGTCCGCTTTCGGCGCAGGGCACGCTCTACTATCAATATTTTCTGATTGACAGCGTGTTGTGCGATTCCGACAAAACGTATTACATCAGATTTCGACCGAAAAACGACAAAGAGTTGGCGTTCAAAGGCGAAATGTGGATCGATTCGGCTTCGCTGGCATTGCGGCGCATCAAGGCTTCGCTGTCGCCGGCGGCGGCCATCAACTACCTGAACGGTCTGACAATAGAACAGACATTTGCCAAAACCGACAACGGCAAATTCTACTACGACCGGCGCGATTATGCCATGTCGTTTTCGCTCAATTTGTTCGATAAAAACGCCAAAAACGGCACTTCGGTCGTCTATGCGCAGCGCATCGAAAACCGACAAACGGCGAGCGGCGTTGTCGGCGACTCGGTGCCGACCGCACAACCCGATTCGGTGGCGCTGTTTGCCGATTCCACGGCGCAAGAACGGCACCGTTTTCGCGCAGCCATCGACAGCCTCAATCAGAGCAAACTGCAGCGCATTGCCTACGGATTGGTCGATTTTGTGCTGAACGGTTATGTGCATGCGTGGAAATTCGACGTCGGACCGGGCATTAATTGGTTTCGCTACAACAAGTTGGAGGGCTTTCGGCCGACCCTTGCGCTACGTACCGGCGAAAAGTTGACGGAATATTTTACCGTCGGCGGTTATGTGGGCTATGGTTTCGGCGACAAACAATGGAAGTACGGCGGCGAACTGCAGGCGCGTTGGGGTGCCAATCACGGCCATTCTATCGGGCTGTTTTACGACAACGATGTGGTGCGGCATGGTTACCGGTTTGCCGAATTGGTGGGCGAAAACATGTACGGCAGCCCCGAAAATCTGTTGACGACCTGCTCGTTTGTGGTGAAATATCGCAATTTGTATCAGATTCACCAAGCAGCGGCGCAATATCGGTACGAACAAGCCGGCCTGCGTTTCACGCTGCGTGCGCAAGGTACCGAATATTTGAGCAACGAGGCGATGCCGTTTGTGCAAAATGATGTATCTTTGCAGCAGGTGCGTGCGGCTACCGTGTCGGCGGGATTGCGCTTGTCGTTCAAGGAGAATACGCTCGATTATTTTTTCCATCGCTACTATCTGCGCACCAATTATCCGATAGTGAATGTGGTGGGCGAATATGGTTACTACACCGCCGGCGCGGCGCAGGGACATTTCGGGCAGGTGCGCGTGGCGTTGAAACAAGATGTTCCGCTCTTTTCGGGGCGGCTGAAATATACGCTCGAGTCGGGCTATATTTTTGGCGATGTGCCGTGGCTGTTGCTCGAAACGCCACGCATACAGCGCAACTTTTGGTCGCAGTACGATTTTGGCTTGCTCACCCCGATGGAGTTCATGTCCGACGCTTATGTTACGGCCAATGTGCGGTACATCACCAGCGGTTGGATTTTCAACTACATTCCGTATGTCAAAAAGGCGAATCTGCGCGAGGAGTTGATTTTCCGCATCGCATACGGCGGTTTGCGCGCCGGGCACAACAACGTGTTGGCGTTGCCCGAATCGGTGGGCTCGCTGCAAAAAATGCCCTACATCGAAGCCGGTGTCGGCATTTGCAACATTTTGCGTCTGCTGTCGGTGCAGTCCATTTGGCGCGTTACCTATCGCGACACGCCCGATGCCATCAAATGGGGCATACGCGTGCGGTTGGAGTTGGGATTCTAAACAAAAAATAAACATATCTATGTCGAAAGGAAAAATTCTGATGGCCATGAGTGGCGGCATCGACAGCACGGTGTCGGCCATGTTGCTGCGCGAACAAGGTTACGACCTCGTGGGCGTAACGTTCCGCACATTCGACAGCATACGCGAGAGTTGCTTGGTCAAAGAGAAAGGGTGTTGCAGCATCGACTCCATCATGGAGGCCAAACGTATGGCCGAACAACTCGGATTTGAACACCACATTCTCGATTTTCGCGACACGTTCAAACAGTGTGTCATCGGCAACTTTGTCGATGAGTACCTGCACGGACGCACGCCGAACCCGTGTGTGCTGTGCAACTCGTCGATTAAGTGGGGCAAACTGCTCGATATGGCCGATGAGTTCGGCTGCGAAAAAATCGCTACCGGACACTATGCACAAATCGTCGAGTCCGACGGACACATCTATCTGGCCAACGCCGTTGATGGCAAAAAAGACCAAACCTATTTTTTGTGGATGCTCACCGAGGCCAATTTGGCACGCACCGTTTTCCCGTTGGGCGGCTACACCAAACAGCAGGTGCGCGACATGGCGGCGGAGCGCGGCTTCGTCAAACTATCGCAAAAAACCGAAAGCCAAGAAATTTGTTTCGTGCCGAACAACGACTATCGCGACTTCCTGGCACAGCAAGTTCCAAATTTCGACGAAACGTGCAAAAGTGGCGATTTCATCGATAAAAACGGGCAAGTAATCGGCACGCACGAGGGTTTTCCAAACTACACCATCGGGCAGCGCAAAGGGCTGAAAGTGGCTTTTGGCACACCCAAATATGTAACTCGCATCGATGCTGCCACCAATCGTGTAACGCTCGGCGACCGCGACGACCTGCTCACCACTACGCTCGAAGCCGGCGGATGTCGGTTCACCGATAGCCAAAAATTGTCGATGAATCCGCGCGTTTTGGCACGCATACGCTACAAAAGTCCGGCTACGGCTGCCACCATTGCCATCGATGGCGACCGATGTCGTTTGCTGTTCGACGAACCGGTGTGGGGCGTTACGCCGGGGCAGTCGTTGGTGCTCTATCAGGACGGAAAAGTTGTCGGTGGCGGATTTATTGATTGACAAAAATGTGTGAAATTATGACAGAATCTTATTCGCTTTCGGAGTTGGGCAAATGCATCAAAATGACGCTTAAAACCGCCTTTGTCGAGCCGGTGTGGGTGCGTGCCGAAATAAGCGAAATGCACGAAAACGTCAGCGGGCACTGCTATATCGACCTGATAGAAAAAGCCGATGACACCGACGTGTTGGTGGCTAAACAAAAGGCTACCATCTGGGCTTTCACCTATCGTATGCTGAAACCCTATTTCGAATCCGAAACGGGAGCAACCTTGCGTGCCGGCATGAAAGTGCTGTTGCTCTGCGATGTGGAATTTCACGAAGTGTATGGCGTCAGCCTCAATGTGCGCGACATCGACCCCGCATTCACCGTGGGCGAAATGGCCGTACGGCGTGCCGAAATTATCCGCCGCCTGACCGACGACGGTATTGTCGATATGAACAAACAACAGCCGTTGGCGCTGGTGCCGCAAAGAGTGGCCGTCATCTCGTCGGCTACGGCAGCCGGCTATGGCGATTTTTGCGACCAATTGCGCAACAATGTGTTCGGTTATACGTTCTACACCAAACTCTTTCCGGCCACGATGCAGGGCGCCCAAACCGAACAATCTGTTGTCGCTGCATTGGACAAAATCTGCGATTTCATCGACAATTTTGACGTAGTGGTCATCATTCGTGGCGGTGGCGCAACTTCCGATTTGGTGGCTTTCGACAACTACAACCTGGCACTGCATTGTGCGCAGTTCCCGTTGCCGATAATCAGCGGCATAGGTCATCAGCGCGACGAAAGTGTAGTCGATTTGGTGGCTCATACGCGTGTAAAAACTCCCACTGCTGCTGCCGAATTTTTGGTGGCGCGCATCAACGATTTCGAAAAAAATATCGATGAAATGGCGCAAAATGTTGCTTTCTCGGCACGCGAAGTCGTACACGACGAACTCTTGCGTTTGCAACAACGCATCGCACGCCTCGGTGTGGTGCAGCGTGTATGTGTGCGCCACGATGCCGCCTTGCAACACCTGACGATGCGTTTGCGCAATGCGGCGAAAATGGCGATTTCATCGGAAGAAAAACGGATGGCACTTGTCGAAAAATCGATCGAATATGCCGACCCGGCCACCTTGTTGCAGCGTGGCTTTACACTCACCACCAAGCATGGAAAAATTGTGAAATCGGTGTGCGATGTCGCACCCGGCGACATAGTAACCACACATTTAGTCGATGGGGCATTCACCGCCATGGTGCAACAACGCGAAAAGTAATATTGCAAAATCCTAATAAAAACAGACATTATGAACAAGAAAATGAGTTATCGGCAGGCCGCCGAACAGCTGGAAGAGATTGTCGCGCAGATAGAAAATGGCGAACTTGGCATTGACGAGTTATCCAAAAAGGTGGAAGAGGCTGCCGAGTTGGTCAAAATATGTAAAGACAAATTGCGCCGGACAGATGCCGACATTGAGAAGATAATGGAAGAAATAGCCTAACGCCCGATGGCGACAGAAAAATAAAAATGCCCGATGCATCGGGCATTTTTTGTAGTGGATACGGGACTCGAACCCGTGTTACCGGCGTGAGAGGCCGGTGTCCTAGGCCACTAGACGAATCCACCATGACCTTGCGCAAATTTGCGGTGCAAAGATATATATTTTTTTTGTAACTGCAAAGATGTCGACAAAAAAATAATATTTTTATGGCGATTTGTTGCTGTTTTTATCAACGAAAGTGCCTCCCCGCACCGCTGAATAACACAAAAAATCCCCGAATTTCGGGGATTTTTTACTTCGACACTTTGATTGAGGATTAAAATGCGTCGATAATCTCTTTGAAGTCGGCTGCTTTGAGCGATGCACCGCCAATCAGACCACCGTCGATGTCGGGGTTGGCAAACAGACCTTTGGCATTGCTGCCTTTGCAACTGCCGCCGTAGAGAATCGAACAATCGTCGGCCACTGCCTGACCATATTTCTCGGCTACAAGACCGCGAATGTAGGCGTGTATCTCTTGCGCTTGTTCCGGCGTGGCGGTCAAACCGGTGCCGATAGCCCAAACCGGTTCGTAGGCCAATACTATTTTACCAAAATCTTCGGCCGACAGGTTGAAAAGCGACCCTTCGAGTTGCGCTTTCACCACTTCGTTTTGTTTGCCGGCTTCGCGCTCTTCTTTTACTTCGCCGATGCAGAAAATCGGTTTCAATCCGTGTGCGAGGGCGAGTTGCACTTTTTCGCGCAGGATGTCGTAGTCCTCGTGATAGTAGGCACGACGTTCGCTGTGGCCGATGATGCAGTATTCGGCACCGGTGGAGGCTACCATGGCAGCCGACACTTCGCCTGTGTAGGCACCCGACTCTTTGTCGGCGCAGTTTTCGGCCGACACTTTGATGCACGAATCTTTGACCAATTCGGCAACTGTGGCCAAGTGGATGAATGGTGTGCCGATGATGACTTCGCAGTTGGGTTTGGCATCGGCCAAAAGGTTTTTCAAATCGGTAGCCAAGGCTACGCCTTCTTGCAGGGTTTTGTTCATTTTCCAGTTACCTGCTACAATGTTTTTTCTCATGTTCTTATGCGTTTTATGTTATTGATTATTGTTGTTGTAGTCTTTTTTGGACGCTGTTGTGGCTGAATTTGTCGATGACAGTGCCGTTGCGCAGTACGACGATGCCCGGATTGGCGCGCACCATCGTTTTCAGTTGTATGGGGTCGGTGCTGCACACCGGGAACGGCCATCTGTGCTGTTCGGCAAAGCGCAGGGCGTCGTCTTTGTAGGTGGCTGTCAGGGCGTACACGTGGGCGTTGGCGGCTGTGGCGCGTTGGCAGAGTTCGATGATGTCGGCCAAGTGTGTGGTGTCGGTTTTCTCCAAATCGTACATCACTACCAGATAGGTGTCGCCGGTGTAGGTCAGCACCTCGTCGGTGATGTCGTCGTCGTCCATGGTGGTAACCGAAAAATCGTGTATTGGCGGTGTGTAGCCTTTTTCCAACAGCACGCTTTGTTGATCGACAAAATGCCATGTGGTGTCCTGCCACGGATAGTCGGCCAGCGTAAATTGTTGTTCTACGCCGTTTTTTTCGTAGGTGAATGTTACTTCGTATTTGTCCTGCGGTGCGCCTTCGGGTATGGTCATGTTTTCGGCGATGTTGGCACCTATTTTATATGGCCGGAAGTCGATGATGGGCAGATATTTCAGGCAGAAGCACGAAATGGCGACCGAAATGGCGAAACATGTGAACACCAGCAGCCACGTTGGCAGTGGCGACAAGCGGCAGCGGTTGTATTTCGTGGTCAGCAGAATGCCGATGACCAACGCCAGCAGTGCCAAGTTTTTCCAAAAGGTCTGCCAATTGGTGATGATGATGGCTTCGCCGAAGCAGCCGCAGTCCGACACCGGATTGGTCAGTGCAATCCACAGCGTGAGCGGCGTGTAGAATGCCATAAAGGCCAGTCCGCCCCAAGCGGCCAATTTCAGTTGCAGGCCGAACAGCACGCAGCAGCCTATCAAAAATTCGACGGCCGACATACACACGGCGCCAAATAGTGTCAGGTCGTTGAATTGGGTCAGATTCCACGCTTCGAGGTAGTCCTGCATTTTGTAGGAGAATCCCAGCGGGTCGATGGCTTTAACAAAGCCTGAAAAGATGAATGTGGCACCGAACAATATGCGGCATGCGAGTCCGAGCCACTGCAGCGATTGTTTTTGTCGGTTGGTATTCATGGTTAGGTAGTTTTTAGTGTTGTTCTTCCATTTGTATCAGGCTGAAAACGGCGTAGTTCAGCATGTCGAAATAGTTGCCGTCGGAGCCTTCGGAGACGAGCGTTTTCTCGTCGTGCGCCGCAATGGATTTGTTGCGGTTTATTTTTGTCAGTATGATGTCGGTGAGCGATGTGGAGGCCATGTCGCGCCACGCTTCGCCGTAGTCGTGATTTTTGTCAAGCATCAATTTTTTGGCTTGTGCCAAATATTTGTCGTAGAGCAATAGTGCTTGGTCGCGTGTCATATCGACAGCGTCGGCGTAGTGGCATTCGAGTTGTATGAGGCCAACGATGGAGTAGTTGACTATGGCCATCAGTTCGCCTTTGATGCTGTCGCCGACGCGATTTTCGCCGGTGGTTTCGATGGTGCGTATGCGTTTGGCTTTGATGAAAAGTTGGTCGTTGACCGTTTGTGGGCGCATGATGCGCCATGCCGGACCGTAGTCCTTCATTTTCAGGATGAATATTTCGCGACAGGCGGCGGTTATGCGGTCAAATTGTTCTTCGGTTTTGCTCATGGTGTGCTTATTTTTGGTTCACGGCGTAGAGTTTCGAGTCGGCGATGGCTTCGACCACATTGACGATGTAGTCGCCCATTTTTTCGCATTCCACAATCATGTCCATGTACAACACGCTGGTGGCATACGGATATTTGCCATCGTTCACGTCGAGCACGTTTTGGGTTTTCAGTTGGTTGCGGAAATTGTTGATTTCGTTTTCGAGGTTTTGGGTTTTGTTTACGTCGGTTATTTTAATCGGTGTCGATTCGAGTGCCACTATCATTTGTGCAATGGCGCTATCCACGAGGTTGAACATCAATTCGATGTTGTCGTTCACTTCGTTGGTGAATTTTGCGTTATTGTCGTAGCGGTGCTGTATGGTGCGTGCCAGGTTGTAGCAACTGTCGGCTACGCTTTCTATTTCGGATATGATGCGCAGTTCCGACTGTATCTGGTGTTTCGATTCGTCGCTCAATCGGCCGTTCGATACGTTCATCAGGTAGGTGGCTATCTCCACTTCCATGCGGTCGCTGATGTTTTCGTATTTCTGTATGCGCGAGAATTTTTTGACAAATTCGGCTTCGGCTGTCTCGTGGTACAGGTCGCGCACTTGGCCAAACATGCGTTGTGTGCGTTGGCTGTAAAGCACTATCTCTTTGTGCGCCTGCACTATCGACAATTCGGCCGTCGAGAGCATACCGGCCGAGATGAATGTCAGGTGTGACTCCTCTTGCTCTTCGTCCGACGGCTTGCTCGGAATCAGTCGGGTAACGATGAAAACATAGGCTTTGGTGAACCAAATCATGATGGAGATGTTGATGAGGTTGAATACCGTGTGGAACATCGACAAGCCGAACGACACATAGTATTGCATCGATGCAAACTGTTCGCTCAACGCCTGATTTTCAGGATTTGTAAGGTCTAATGTTTTGTCATTCAGTTGGTTGACTAATGCGGGGTCGGCCGTGCTGATGAATGCAGCCAACGCATTCGGGTCGCCGGTGATGGCGGTCGAAATCCACACTATCAGGCGCACAAACGGATAGTACAGCACAAGTGTCCAGATGGAGCCAAGCAGATTGAACAGCAGGTGTCCGGCGGCGGCGCGTTTTGCCCAAATATTACCCGACACTGACGCAATGAGCGGTGTGATGCAGGTGCCGATGTTGCCACCCAAAACCAAGGCGGCGGCAATGTCGAACGAAATCCACCCTTTGCTGCACATGATGAGCGCAATGGCAAACGTGGCGCTCGAGGCTTGCACTATCATGGTGAGCACCATGCCCACCAGCGCAAATATCAGTATCGACCAATAGCCGAGTTGCGTGTACTGTTGCAGCACGGCAAACACTTCGGGGTTGGCCTGAAGGTCGGGCACCGAGTGGTTCAGGTAGTCCAATCCCAAAAACAGCAACGCAAAGCCGATGAGAAATTCGCCCCAACTCTTATAGATGTTTTTGTGCAGAAACAGAAGCGGCACGCCGAATCCGACGAGCGGAATGGCAAATGCCGCAATGTTGATTTTGAATCCGAACAGCGCGATAATCCACGCTGTGAGTGTGGTGCCGACGTTGGCACCCATGATAACGGCCATCGACTGCCCGAGCGACAGCAAGCCGGCATTCACAAAACTGACAATCATCACCGTCGTGGCCGACGAACTCTGAATGAGCGCTGTGATGAAAATACCGGTCAGCGCACCAAGCAGGCGGTTGTTGGTCATCATGGCCAAAATGTGGCGCAACTTGTCGCCTGCGGCTTTTTGTAAACCTTCGCTCATCAGTTTCATGCCGTACAAAAACATACCGACCGACCCGATGAGTGTCAAAATCTCTAATATTCCGAATTGCATAAAAGGTGAAGTTTAGTGTCTGCTGCCGGCCTCGACACAGACGTCAGGGCTTGTGCGCGTTGTGCATGCGCCGTGCGTTACAAACGTTACAGATTACTAATTTTATTTTTGCGTTGCAAATTTACTCAAAATAATTTATCAGACCGCTATTTTTTTGACAAAAAATGCCTATTTTTACACACTGAAAAACAGAATTTTTCGACAGTGTGTTAATTCGCTGAAAATGAGTGCGTTGAATTAAAATCAAAAAACATAATCATACCTATTCGTACAGCAAAATGGAACATTCAGTACAAATTTTTTGCAAAAACGACCACCAATTCCACACTTATCGCTGTGGGTTGTCGCTGCTCGATGTGTATCGCGACCTGAACATTCAGTTGAAATATCCCGTTCTGGCAGCGCGCGTCAACTACAAGGCCGAAGATCTGAATTTTGCCGTGTATAAACCGAAAGACATCGAGTTTATCGATGCCAGCACGCCGTCGGGCTATCGGGTCTATACGCGATCGATTAGTTGCATCATGGCCAAAGCCCTCAACGACATCGACCCGCAAGCCACGCTGCGTATCGAACACCCCATTTGCCGCGGCTACTATTGCTGCATCAACGGGCGCAACGAAAAGGTGTCGAACGAAACCATCGCCAAACTGAAACAACGCATGCGCGAAATCATCGATGCCGACCTGCCTATCGTGTCCGAAGAGCGACAGACGCCCGCCGTCATTGAAATGTTCCGCCAACGCGGCGAGATGGACAAGGTGATTCTGCTCGAAACGCTGGGCATTCCGTATGCACGATTTGTGCGCATAGGAGATTTCGTCGATTATTACAACGGCGTGTTGGTGCCTTCGACAGGCTATGTGCAACTGTTCGACTTGGAACCTTACAAAAACGGCATCTTGCTGCGGGTGCCCGACCGCCGGCAGCCCGACCGCTTGGCCGAGTACGAAGACCAATCGAAAATGTTCGATGTGTTCGACGAATTCGTAACGTGGAACAAACAGATGGGATTCAGCAATGTGGGCGACTTCAACGTCGAAGCACAACGCAAAACCAGCAATATATATAATGTGGTGAAAATAGCCGAAGCGTTGCAGGAACGCAAAATCGTGCAGATAGCCGACATGATTCACGCACGCCAACCGCACAGCCGATTTGTGATGATTTCGGGACCGTCGTCGAGCGGCAAAACCACATTCAGTAAACGTCTGTCGGTGCAACTGATGGTGGCGGGGCTCAAACCGATAGTCCTGTCGCTCGACAACTATTTCGTCAACCGCGAAGACACACCGCGCGACGAGAACGGCGAATGGGATTTTGAACACATTCACGCCGTCGATTTGGAACTGCTGAACCAACAGTTGGCGCAAATGCTGCGCGGCGAAGAGGTCGAAATTCCGTTCTTCAACTTCGAGGACGGCAAGCGCTACTTCCGCGGCGACAAAATCTGCCTGAAACCCGACAACGTGCTCATCATCGAAGGCATACATGCTCTGAATCCCGAACTGACAACCGCCATTCCGCGCGAGGCCATGTTCAAAATTTACGTTTCGACACTGACAACCATTTCGCTCGACAACCACAACTGGATACCCACCACCGACACGCGCTTGTTGCGCCGCATCGTGCGCGACTATCGCTACCGCAACTATTCGGCACGCGAAACCATAGCCCGTGCACCAAGCGTGCGTCGCGGCGAAGAACGCTGGATTTTCCCGTTCCAAGAGCAGGCCGACGTGATGTTCAACTCGGCGTTGCTGTTCGAACTGGCCGTGCTGAAACGCCATGCCGAACCCATATTGTCCGAAGTGCCGCAGTCGTGCGAAGAGTACACCGAAGCGCACCGATTGCTCAAATTTTTGAAATACTTCACACCCATTCACGACCGCGAGATTCCGCCGACGTCGTTGTTGCGCGAATTTTTGGGCGGCAGTAGTTTTAGATATTGATGCGTATGAAAAAAATAGTGTTGATGATAGTCGCCCTGGGCTGTGCCACCGCCGTCGCCACCGCCACCGAACCAACCCTGTTCGAGGCCTTGGCTGCGCCCGATTCGGCCACGCAAGCCAATGTGGTGGTGCATCAGGATTCGATAATGCGCGCTGCACTCGAGGCACAACAGGTGCGTGGCAACGAAACCACGATGCGCGGATTCCGCGTGCAACTCTTCTCGAGCAACAACGCCCGCACCGCCCGCGAGGCCGCATTCAAAGTCGAGAAGACCATTCGCGAGAAACTGCCGCACATGGCCGTGTATGTAACCTACACATCGCCGTTTTGGCGCGTGCGCGTGGGCAACTGCCCCACACACGACGATGCGCAACGCCTGCGACAATATCTGATAGAGCAACTGCCACAACTATCGACCGAAACATACATTGTGCCCGACCAGATTTTGCTGAATCAGTAAAACATTGTCGCCATGAACAAAACCGACGAAATAGCCGAACATTACCGCCAGATAATCAGTCTGCTGGGCGAGGACACCAACCGCGAAGGCCTGCTGAAAACGCCGCAGCGCGTAGCCAAAGCCATGCAGTTCATGACACAGGGCTACGACCAAGACCCCGAAGAGGTGCTGCGCAGTGCCATGTTTCACGAGGAGTGCCGCCAAATGGTGGTGGTCAAGGACATCGAGTTTTTCTCGATGTGCGAACACCATATATTGCCGTTTTTTGGCAAAGCGCACGTGGCCTACATTCCCAAAAACACCATTACGGGATTGAGCAAAATAGCGCGTGTGGTCGATATCTATGCGCACCGCCTGCAGTTGCAGGAGCGCCTGACAAGGCAGATAACGGAGTGCATACAGCGCACACTCGACCCGCTCGGCGTGATGGTGGTGATAGAGGCGCAACACATGTGCATGCAGATGCGCGGCGTGCAAAAACAGCACTCCGTAACCACCACATCCGACTTTACGGGTGCATTTGAGCGCGCAACGACTCGCGAGGAATTTTTCCAACTCATACGCAGTTAATCGCAAAAACACGGTTCTTGCCGAACGACTACGGACAGACAACTAAAAATCTGTCCGTTTTTTTATTGGGGAAACCGCACTTTTTTTGTATCTTTGCCGACACGTTGCAAGCGTGCAACGACATTTTATTTTTTAACTAAGCATTGACTATTATTCATATTCAAAACAAAAGCGTCGGAAACTCTTGGTTTGAAAAAAGGATAAAGGCATTTTCACGGAAGCGTATTCCGTTGTCCTATATAATGTTAATGCTCGCACCAATTAAGGTGTGGGCTACTTCTAATAGGACAACGGGGTTCACCGACGCTCCTCGTGAATATGATAGAAAGACCTACACCTTTCTTTTATCCGTTTGCGTGGATTGATAGTGATGCACAAAACTATCAATCTTTATGGCCGGAAATAGCAATTTACACGCCGCCAACAAGGCGAAAAAAGATGAATTTTACACGCAACTGTCCGACATTGCCAACGAACTGAAGCACTACAAACAGCACTTCGCAGGCAAAACGGTGTTCTGCAACTGCGACGACCCTTACGAAAGCAATTTTTTCAAATATTTTGCGCTCAATTTCAATCAGTTAGGCTTGAAAAAACTGATTGCTACCTGCTACGACGGTTCGCCCGTGGCCGACACGCAGATGTGTCTGTTTGAACCCGAAGCGCCCTACGGCAAACAGCAAAAAACACGCGTGCCGCACAAAATCGTCATTACAGAAGTGCCCGATGCGAACGGCGACGGTACCACCGACCTGGCCGATGTGGAGTGGCTGATAAAAAACGACAAAAATGTGCTGACAACGCTGCGAGGAAACGGCGATTTTCGTTCGGCTGAATGTATTGAATTGCTCAAAGAGGCCGACATCGTGGTAACAAATCCGCCGTTTTCGCTCTTTCGCGAATATGTGGCACAACTCGTTCAGTACGACAAAAAGTTTTTGATTGTTGGAAATCAAAATGCTATAACCTATAAAGAATGCTTTAAGTTGATAAAGGAAAATAAAATGTGGTTGGGCATTGGCTTTAAAGGTAGTGCAGGACATTTTTATAGCATTTATGAAGATGTAGCGACGGCAGGCGATCATCGTGAAGGTATGATTAGAGTTTCGGGGGTGAACTGGTTTACAAACCTTGACCATAACAAACGCCATGAATTTTTGGATTTATACAAAACCTATTCGCCCGAAGAGTATCCGAAATATGACAATTACGATGCGATAGAAGTAAGTAAAACAGCAAATATTCCAATGGATTACGATGGAGCAATGGGCGTGCCAATAACGTTTTTTGGAAAATATAATTCCGATCAGTTTGAAATTTTAGGAGCAACGGAAAGTGAGGGAAAAGGGTTCTCAAATGGATTATGGAAAGAAGAAAGCGGAGTGGCACAAGCATTGGTGAATGGAGAAAAAGTTTATAAAAGGATTTTTATCCGCAAAAAACAATAGAACCATGGAAATTACATTAACTCCAATCCGCATCGGCGAATTGTATGCGGGCTTCAGCAACAGCGACGAAGAAGGCGTTTTCGGCTACGGCGGCAAACTAAACATTCGCCCCAAGTACCAACGCGAGTTTGTTTACAACGACAAGCAAAAAGTGGCGGTCATCGACAGCATCCGCAAAGGCTTTCCGCTCAACGTGATGTATTGGGTCGAAAACGAAGACGGCACCTACGAACTGCTCGACGGCCAACAGCGCACCATGAGCATTTGCGAGTTTTTGAGCAGCAATTTTATTGTCGATTGGAACGGCACGCTCAAAAGTGGCGGTAACCTCACTCCCGACGAAAGGGCTCAGTTTCTCGACTACAAACTGATGGTGTACATCTGCAGCAATGGCACCGATAGCGAAAAACTCGATTGGTTCCGCACCATCAACATCGCCGGCGAAAGGCTCACCGATCAGGAAATTCGCAACGCCGTGTACTGCGGCGAATGGGTTACGGCTGCCAAGCGCAAGTTTAGCAAAACCGGTTGCGTGGCGTACAAAATCGGTAGCGATTATATGAGCGGTTCGCCCATTCGGCAGGACTATTTGGAAACGGCCATCGCATGGCTGAACGACGGCAAAATAGAAGAGTATATGGCTGAACATCAGCACGATAGCAATGCCGATGATTTGTGGCTCTATTTTCAGAACGTGATGAATTGGGTGAAAGCAAAATTCCCCAAAAAGCGTAAAGAGATGAAGCAGGTGGCGTGGGGCGTGCTCTACAATAAGCACAAAGACGATAAGTTGGATGCCAACGAACTCGAAACGAGAATTGCCGAACTGATGAAAGACAGCGATGTGCAAAAAAAGTCGGGCATTTATGCTTATGTGCTTGATGGCGACGAACATCACCTTGGCATCCGCGCATTCGACGAAAACACCCGCCGCGAAGTGTACGAACGCCAAAACGGCATCTGCAAAATGTGCGGCAAACATTTCGAAATAGAGCAGATGGAGGCCGACCACATCACACCGTGGCACGTCGGCGGCCGCACCATTGCCGACAACTGCCAAATGCTTTGCCGCGAATGCAACAGGCGCAAGTCGGGCAAATAGTCGCTATCGGCTGCCCAAAAAGATGAACAGCATACCGAGCAATACGAGCAGCAAATCGATGGCTTTGGCACGCAAATTGCGCTCCTTGAAGTAGAGCGCGCCCAATGTGAACGACACCGCCACGCTCGACCGCCGCACCAACGACACGATGGCTATCATCGAGGTACCGTCGGCCAAGGCGAAGTAGTAGAAAAAGTCGGCGGCAGTCAGAAAAACCGAAATCAACGGTATAGCCCACGACCACCGGAACGGCGTTGTCTGTCGGCGTTTGGGGTACCACACCGCCAACAGCACCACACACATGATGAGCAGTTGGTAGTAGTTGTACCACACTTGCGTGTTCATGCGGTCTATGTGCGTCATTATCCATTTGTCGTACAGGCCGCTCACCGTGCCCATGACGATGCTGCACACCATGAGCCACACCCAACGGTTGTGCGCAAAGTTGATGCCTTCGCGTTTGCTCGACTGCGACAGCATGAAAAACGACACGATGGCGATGGCCACGCCTATCCACTGATAGAGGTTGAGCCGCTCGCCGAACACCACAAGCGCACCCACGAGTGTGAGTATCGGTTGCGTGGCTTTGATGGGCGATGCGATGGTGATGGGCAGATGTTTCAGGGCGTAGTAGGCCGTCATCCACGACGACAGCACGATGGCGGCTTTCAGCAGTAGTAGTGCGTGTTGGCGCAGCGTGAGTGGCGGCATGTGGAAAATGGTGCCGGCTGTCAGTTCGGGCGCTGCGAACGACAGCACCATCAGTGGCAGAAAAATGATGCAGCAAAACACCACGTTCAGAAACAGCACAGGAATGACGGCGTTGTCGGAGAGCGAAATCTTCTTAAATACATCGTACACGCCCAGCAGCGCGGCCGACAGAAAGGCAAACAGAATCCACATCGTTTTGTGCGATTAAAACAAGAGGCCACCTTATGCAGGTGAACCTCTTGCATGTGATTGACGATGCTGTGTCTTAATCTTTTGTAGCGTCTTCGAGTTTGCGCATCATGGCAAACATAAAGATGGCCGAAATCAGACAAAGCGCAATGAATACAGCCCAAACGCTCCACAACGGCAGCGCTCCCCACAGGTAGCCGCCCACCGATACAAGGAAGTTGCCAAGTGCGGTGGCCACAAACCAGCCGCCCATCATCATGCCTTTGTATTTCGGCGGCGCCACTTTCGATACGAACGAAATGCCCATCGGCGAAAGCAGCAATTCGCCGAAGGTCAGTACCAAATAGGTAACTATCAGCACGTTGGAGTCGGTGAATGTTTTGGCTCCATCGGCAGCAGCGGCTTGTTCGGCCGGCGACAGCAGTCCGATGCTGCACACCGCCATGATGGCGTATGCGGCAGCAGCCACCAACATGCCGTAGGCTATTTTGCGCGGTGCCGACGGCTCTTTGCCGCGTTTGGCCAAGGCTCCGAAAATGGCCATGCTCACCGGCGTGAGCGCAACCACATAGAACGGGTTGAATTGTTGAAAAATGGGCGCCGAGATGTCCACGCTGTCGGGACGGTTGAAGAACTTATAAACCAACAGCCCGATGGCTGCCGCTCCAATACCGCCCCAGATGCCTTTGGCTTTGGTGCTGCCATCGCCAAATATGCCGAACAACGCATACACCAACACAGCCACAGCCACCAGGTTGATGATGTCGAATGCCATGGTCTGTATGCCGGTCGATATGGGATTGACAAATTCGTCGGCAAAGTAGGTCAGTGTCAGACCGTTTTGGTGGAATGCCATCCAGAAAAAGATGACCACGGCAAACACCAAGCAGAGCGCCACAATGCGTTTTTTGGTCTGCTCGGGACTGAGTTCGGCCACTTTGGCGCCGGTGGTAGCCTGTTGTTTCACGGTGCTTTCCACATGCTTGAACCACGGACGGCACGTGTAGTAAATCGCTATCGAAAAAATCAGCGATGCGCACGCCACGGCAAAAGCAAAGTGGTACGAGTCGTTGACACTTGTGCCGAGCGTCGTTTGCGCCCAATCCATAATTTTGACGGCCGCCGTCGGAGCAAACATGGCGCCGATGTTGATGGCCATGTAGAAGAGCGAAAATGCGGCATCGCGGCGGTCGGCATATTGCGGGTCGTCGTACAGATTGCCCACCATCACCTGCAAATTGCCTTTGAACAAGCCTGTGCCCAGCGAGATGAGCAGCAGTGCCGCAATCATGAAAATCATCGGCACGACGATGCTGCCATTGTCGATGCCGCCCACGGGGACAGCCAGCAACACATAACCCAAAAACATAATGAGAATGCCGATGGTTACACATTTACCGTAACCGATTTTGTCGGCAAGAATGCCACCGACCAACGGCAGAAAATAGACTAACGCCAAAAATGTAGAATAGATAGCACCTGCGGCCGATGCCGAAAGGCCGAAATTGGCGCGCAAAAACAGTGCAAACACGGCCAACATGGTGTAGTAGCCGAAACGCTCGCCTGTGTTGGCCAGCGCCAGAGCAAAAAGCCCTTTGGGTTGATTGTTGAACATACGATTCTTTTTTTAAGTTGTTAATACTGAGTTGGTTATTTACGAAACGTGAAATATTTTTGCGAAAAGTAACTGAACACCGTCGCCACAATGGTGGTGAGTATGTTCGACGGCGTGGGATACCAACCGCACACCTCGACAAACAATTTCAAACAGCCGTAGTTGATGAAAATGCAGGCCACCACCACCAACAGATAGCGGAACAGTTGCGTGCGGCGCATCAGGCGCGACCCCGAAAAACTGATGTGGCGGTTGAGCCAAAAACCGGTCAGAAAAATAATCGGAAACTTGAACACAAACGCGGCAATGTGCGGCGTGAACGCCACAAAACCCAAATCGACCACCTCGGCATGGAACGCGTAGTGGTACAGCAGATAGTACAACACCCAATCGAGCACCATGTTCGATGCGCCGGCAAAGCCGTAACGAAAAAAATCGCGCGGCACAAGGTGTGCAAACGGCTTGTAGCACACATCGACAACCGCCAAAATGGCTTTCTGTACTATTTTTTCGATTTTTGTCATGCTCTTTTGTCGGAATCGGGCAAAAATTTTTGTGTTTTGAAAAATTTTGTCTATTTTTGCACCACCCAAAATTTGCGCTGCAAAGTTAGCAAAAATTTCTTTAATTTGTTAGACGTAAATCAGTAAAAATGCCCGACGACCCGCTTTTAGATGACATTAGTAAGAGCAAAAAAGCATTTGGGACAACATTTCCTCACGGATTTGTCCGTTGCCCGGCGCATTGCCGACAGTTTGCCGGCCGACTGCACTTTGCCCATACTTGAGGTCGGTCCCGGCATGGGCGTGCTCAGCCAATTTGTCGTCGAAAAGCCCAACCGCTTTACGGCTGTCGAAATAGATAGCGAATCGGTGGAATACCTGCGCCAACATCTGCCGGCGCTCGATGTCGTCGAGGGCGATTTTCTGAAAATGAACCTCGACCGCCTGTTCGAAGGGGCAAAATTTGCCGTTATCGGCAATTTTCCGTACAACATTTCAAGTCAGATATTTTTCCGTGTGCTCGACCATCGCGACCGCATTCCGTGTGTCGTGGGCATGGTGCAGAAAGAGGTTGCCGAACGCATCGCCTCGCCGCACGGCAACAAGGTGTATGGCATCACCAGCGTGTTGTTGCAGGCGTTCTACGACATCGAATACCTGTTCACTGTGCCGGAACATGTGTTCGACCCTCCGCCCAAGGTGAAATCGGCTGTCATTCGCCTGACACGCAACAACACCGAGCGGCTTGCCTGCGACGAAAAATTGTTTGTGCGCGTGGTGAAGACAGCCTTCAACCAGCGACGAAAGACGCTCCGCAATTCGCTGAAACCCTTGTTGCAAAACGCAGCGTGCGCGGAGCCGATATTCGACAAGCGTCCCGAACAACTGAGTGTTGCCGACTTCGTGGCGCTGACAAATCTAATGGCAACCAAATCGGACGTTTAACACACTGATACGGATTTCGCGACGGAATGCGTATCGTACAAAAAAAACGAAAAACCATGTCAGAAATCCGTTTGTTCTATCGCGAAAACAATCGCCTGAAAATCTCGAAAGACATCGCTTCGCTGAAGCAGATTTCGCTAAACAATATTCTCTGGATCGACCTGAATGACGTGCCCGAAGATGCCGAAAGCGAACTCGAACAATTCCTCAAAATCTACATTCAGGAGGAGGAAGAGATGGAGGAAATCGAGATCAGTTCGCGCTACATCGAAACCGAAGACACGCTTGTGGCCAACTCGCGGTTCCTGCTCGACAATTACGAAGAGGAACCCATCTCGTTCATCGTCAAAAACAACATCTTGGTGTCGGTGCGCAGCCAAGAGTTGCGCTCGTTCAACGAAACGGTGAAAAAAATGTTTGCCAACCCGCGCAACTATCCCAACGGCTATTACATTTTGGTGGCGCTGCTCGAAACCCGTGTCGAATACGATGCCGACATGATAGAGGATATGACCCGCGAAATAACCAAACTGAGTAATCAACTGAAAACCGACGACGATGTGAGCGACGACATTCTGATAGCCATCAAGGAGATGCAAGAAAAAACGATGCTCATCCGCGAAAACATTGTCGATAAGCAGCGCGTCTGCTCCAATATGCTCAAGAGCGAATTGTTCCCCGGCGAGGCCAAAGTGAAATTGAACATCATCATCAAGGACATCAATTCGTTGTTCGAACACACCCGCTTTTCGTTCGACCGTCTGGAATATTTGCAGGACACTTTTTTGGGTTTGGTCAATATTCAGCAGAACAAAATCATCAAGATTTTTACCATCGTCAGTGTCATATTCCTGCCGCCGACGCTCATAGCCAGCATGTACGGCATGAACTTCGATGTGATGCCCGAGTTGCATTGGCAATACGGCTATTTGTGGGCTATCGGGCTGATGATTGTGTGTGTGGCCGGCATTCTGTGGTACTTCAAACACAAAAAGTGGCTCTGAATTTAGTTAGCAGTGAGAAATGAGTAGTGAGAAATGTAGGGACGCATTGAACTTGCCTACCGTAGGCAGGCTAAAGGGGACTTATAGCCCTCCTTCAGGAGGGTTGGGAGGTAGAGAACTACGCAAATAACTTTGAAACTATTAAACATTAAACTTTTAAACTTCTTACAACTATGAAAAAATCTACATTTCTGCTTGCCGCCTTGCTGTGCGGCGCATGGTGCGCTACGGCGCAAACCACCGAAAAAGGCCACGAATACGTTGACCTCGGCCTGCCCAGCGGCCTGAAATGGGCAACCTGCAACGTAGGCGCCACCACGCCCGAAAAGTACGGCAAGCTCTTCGCTTGGGGCGAAACCGAACCAAGGACGATTTACGATGGGAATACCTACAAATGGGGAACTGCTACATACGATGAAGAATATGAGTGGTGGGATTTAGAAACCCTAACCAAATACAACACAAGTAGCGATTACGGCACCGTGGATAACAAAACCGTGCTTGAACTCGCCGACGATGCTGCCCGTGTCAATTGGGGCGGACAATGGCGTATGCCTACCGACGACGAATGGACGGAACTGCGCGAAAACTGCACATGGACATGGACAAATCTGAACGGCAAGAACGGCTACGAAGTGAAAGGTGCTAACGGCAACTCTATCTTTCTCCCTGCGGCGGGCTATCGCGACGGCTTTGACTCGTACTACGCGGGCTACTACGGCTACTATTGGTCGAGTTCGCTCCGCGCGGGCAACCCGGACGACGCGTGGGGCGTGTACTTCGGTTCGGACGACGTGAGCAGGAGCAGCGACGGCCGCTGCTGCGGTCGATCCGTCCGCCCTGTTCTTGAATAGAGCCAAGAGCATAGATTTTAGAACATAGACAATTAGGAATGCGGAGTGAGGAGTTTTTTCTTGCTCTGCGTTTTTGTTATGTTGTGTGCTTTTTAACCCTACGTCCTTCGGTAGTTACGGACGCATGCAATGCGTCCCTACTCGTAAACATTAAACTTTGAAACTATTTTGAACCCTTTGTCGCTGCGCGACATTTCCCTTGAAAAGGGCAAATCTTCGCACTGAAGCTACTTTGGCGCGAAAAAAATGTCCACTTTCCAAGCCTGCCTGCCGGTAGGCAGGGGGACGAGAAAAAACAAAGTTTTTTCGGGCGGGGTTCCAACCCTTAAACTCTTAAACCTCTTACACTTATCCCGCGCGTGATGTCGTTATTTGATCATCAGTTTGCGGGTGTGGTTGCCGGTGCGCACAAGGTAAATGCCGCGATGCAGGGTGGCGATGGGCACACGCCCGTTGGCAAGTGGCGCCGACAGCACGTATGCGCCGGTGATGTCGTAGATATGCACCATGGTGCCATCGGCTACACCGATGATGTTCAGGTGCCCATCGGCAGCAAACATTTCGAAACGTGTGGCGGGAGTCTGTTCTACAGCCGATGTCTCGTCGGTAGTGATGGTGATGGCTTTGAAAAAGAGCGTTCCCGCATCGTATTTGTTGTTTTCGGTACACTCGTAACCATAGGTGCAGAGTTCGCCAATGGTAAATGTGATGCTGTGGGCGCAACCATTCCAACTATATTCCCATGCGCGATGACCGTCTTGTGTGATGTAGTCCGGAGTAGCTTCCATTGCTCCGGTCGAAACGGTCGGTTGTGTCAGGCTGGCATGCCCGTTGCGCGATATGGCAAAAGTGATGCGTGTGATGTTGCCCTCGCCGAGAGATGTGATAGTGAGCGTGTTGCCGGCATAGTAGCGCATGTCTTTGTCGCCAAATTTGTCGGTGGCGCCGGCTTTGGGGGCACTTATTCCCGAACCTTTTGCGCATTTCAACTCGAAACGGTTGTCGGTGGTGGTAAACGATGGCGCCGTGTAGTCGGTCATCACATAGGTGTATTCGGCTGCCGACAAGGCGCATCCGGGGAGGAGCATTATCCACAGGAGTAGTCGTTTGGTTGTCATGGTTGGTGTGTGTTAATCGTTCATTTTTTTCAGCAATGCGGGGTAATAGGTGTCGCGCAGATAGACGAAATTGGGAACGATGCCCAATAGTTTGTTGCAAACAGCCTTGGCTTTGGCCAGTTCGCCGGTTTTTTCGTATGCCTGTGCCAAGGTGAGCAGCGTGGCGATGTAGTTCCAATTGTTTTGCGTCAGTTTTTGCGCCTCGAATTGTCTGACCGATTCGGTGTAGAGTTCGATGGCTTTGCTTTTGGAACCGCCGAACAGCGCCGGCCTATAGAAATAGGTGTTGCCGTTCAGGCTCAGTACATAGGGATTTTTGGGGGCCTGTTGGACTGCCAGATGTGCCAACTTGACACTTTTGATGCCTAAGGTAGCAAACTTGGAGTGGTTCATCGACAATTCGAAAGCCGCCAATGCCGAACGATACATGTTCAGCATGGCTTCGTCGTAACCCATCGTCTGCAATGTCTCGAGGTGTTTGTGGGTGCGCGCGATGGTTTTGGTGGCTTGTGTTTCGTCGTTGCGTGCGAGGCAGAAACCGATGTAACCATATTCGTAGTTGACAAGGTCGGCCAAGGCATCGCGTGTGCGGCAGTCGGTTTGTTCCACCACTTTGCGCCAAGTGTCAACGTCCTGTGCCAAGTAGGCGGCAAAGAGTGTCGGGTCGTTGGGCGCAGCATCCATCGGCAGGCAACAGAGTGCCAATAGTAGTGTGTTCAGTAGGCGTGTCATACGTTGGTTTGGTTATACACAACACGATGTAACGTGTGCGCTACTTGGTCGAAATCGGTTTTTGTCAGTTGGCCGCCGTACTCCATCAAACGCAGTGGAACAGCCGGAAACCCCTCGTTATAAGGCGGTTGCAGATAGTACTTTTCGCACAGCACAAACCCGATACGTTCGTAAAAGGCGATGCGTCGTCGGGCAATGTCGGTGTCGGGCAATTCCACTTCGAGCACAAACGGCTGTTGGCTCAACGACAGCACATGCTGCATCGTGGCAGAACCGATGTTTTGTCCCCGCATGTCGGCATCGACGGCGAAATATTCGCCATAACGAAAGTCGCCAAGGTCCCATTCGGTCAAAAAAGCAGCACACTTGCCATTGTAATACGCTGTATGACAGGTTGTTTTGCCCGATTCTATCAGGTCGAGCAACTGTGTCGTGCGGCGGCGTTCTTCGGGCGGGAAAGCGCTCTCGAACAGATGTACCAACCACGCTTGGGTGTGTGCATCGAGGTGGCGTTGTGTGTCGAACGTCAGCATCGGCAACTATTTTTCGATGTAGGCAATGATGTCGCCCTTTTGTACCACGGCGCCTTGTTCCAACGGTTCGATGATTTTACCCGCGAATGGGGCGGTCATTATTTCCAAACCACGGCCATTCGTCTGAATGGCACACAGCACTTCGTCGGCTTTGTATGGCTTGCCTTCGTGCGGTTTCACTGATTTGTCGATATAGTCGAACTCCCACATCAGTCGTCCGCTTGCCGTGGCGGCTATCGGTTCGGCATTCGGATGCAGAATGGCGCGTTTGTCGGCCGCCGAAATGAACGTAACCTGTTGGCCGCCGGCAGCCGCTTTTTCCATGCGCTCGAGCAGGTCTTTGTTGAATTGGTCTTTGGCCTGGCCGCTTTTGTATTCGCGATACTGTTTTTCGTGCATGGCAAATTCGAAGAGTTCTTCGTCGTCTTGCCCGCGATCCCAACCGAGTTCTTCCATCTGTTTGATGTATTCGGGCAGCACGTCGGGATAGAGTTTTTGCGGGTCGTCGGTGTAGAATTCGTAGCCTTTTTCTTCGGCCAATTTGACGATTTCGGGTGCGAGTTGTCCTGGCAGTTTACCCGATTTGCCGAGAATCATGCCCCACATAGCCGGATCCATGCGTGTGAATGGTGCTTCGCCCATCGATTTGGAGAAGAGATTCATCAGCGCCGCGTTTTTCACATACTGCGAGAATGGCGTTACCAAACATGGTGTGCCAAGCATCGGCCAGATGCGTTGTACCTCATCGAACAGTTCGACGAGCAGCGCGTCTTCCGACAGTTCGCTTTCGCCGCGTTTGCGCAGGTTGGCATTGATGGCGGCGTGAATGCCTTTCAGGTCGGCCATCAGCGAACCCATCATGCCGCCGGGCAAGCCACAACCTACCAACAGCGATGTCATCTTGGAGTTGCGCGGGTCGATCCAATAGCCCAAAAAGTCGTCGATGAAACTTTGCGTCAGGCGACGGGCTTCCATATAGGCTTTCATGTTGATGTCGGGCACTGCAAAACCGGCGTCTTTCAGCATGGCTTGTATGGTGATGACGTCGGGGTGCACCATGCCCCAACTGAGCGGTTCGATGGCCACATCGAGGATGTCGGCACCGGCCTTGGCCACTTCGAGCATGCTGGCTACCGAAAATCCGGGACCCGAGTGCCCGTGATACTGAATGGTGATGTCGGGATGTTTGGCTTTGATGGCGGCTACTATCTTGCCCAAGGTGGCTGGACGCCCTATGCCGGCCATATCTTTCAGGCAAATCTCTTGCGCACCGCCTTCGATGAGTTGTTCGGCCAAGTCGATGTAGTAATCGACCGTGTGCACTGGCGAGTGTGTGATGCACATGGCGGCTTGTGCCGTCATGCCGGCCTCTTTGGCCCAGCGAATTGACGGAATGATGTTGCGCGGGTCGTTCAATCCGCAGAATATGCGGGTGATGTCGGTGCCTTGTGCGTGTTTCACTTTGTACATCAGTTGGCGCACATCGGCCGGAACGGGATTCATGCGCAGGCCGTTCAGCCCGCGGTCGAGCATGTGTGTCTGTATGCCGGCTTCGTGGAAAGGCTTGGTGAATGTGCGCACGGCCAAGTTCGGATTTTCGCCGTAGAGCAGATTCACTTGCTCCGATGCGCCGCCGTTGGTTTCGACGCGAGCAAAACAACCCATGTCGATGATGACGGGCGCCACTTTGGCAAGTTGGTCGCGACGCGGCACATATTTGCCCGACGATTGCCACATGTCGCGATAGACGAGACTGAATTTTATTTCTCTCTTCATAGTTGTATGCAACAGGTTTATTATTTTTTTATGGTGTCGGTTTTCGAGGCATCGTACAACGACGGATTTTCCTTGTTGTTAGGCTTCCTCGACCGCTTCGGTTTGTTCCGAAAAATCGGTTATTCCGTTCTCTATCAGCAGATTGTACCACTGAACGAGTTTTTTGACGTCGCCCGGATGTACGCGGTCGCGGTCGAAATCGGGCAGTACGCCCTCGAACCATGCAAACAGTTCGGCACCCGATGCTTTCGGGTCAACGGAGGCTTTTTGGCCATTCTCTTTCTGTTTGACGGCTTCGAGCACTTCGCGCAAAGGTTTTTCGTCGTCGTTGGTAAACATGGCAATGTCGGCCAGCGCCACGGCTTTCTCGTTGGCAAACGACGGCGTGCGTTTTTTGTCGATGAGCGATTCCACAATAATCATCTTGTTGTTCGATTGGGCAATCACTTTGTACAAGCCCGGGCGACCGGTGATGGTCAAAATTTTTCTAAGCATAATTTTGTTTTGTTTGGTGATAAAAATCAATCTTTTTCTGTTCGTTGACGGAGCAATTTCCGTGCCAACGATTCCAATTTGCAAAGATACAAATTTTTGGCGAAAATAAATTTATCGGATTACAAAAAAATGATGGGTGTTTATCGGATTTTTTTGTACTTTTGCACACAATTAAGTGTAACTGTCATGACTTTATATCCGAAATTGATTCTCGATGCGTTGACACATGTGCGCTATCCCGGCACGGGCAAAGACATTGTGTCGTCTGATATGGTGGAGGACGATTTGCGCATCGAAGGGCTGAAAGTGAGTTTTTCGTTGGTGTTCGACAAGGCAAACGACCCCTTCGCGCGGTCGTTGGTCAAGGCGTGCGAGCAGGCTGTGCTGACGTATGTGTCGCCCGAAGTGGAAATCGTGGGCAACATCAGTATCAAATATCGGCAGGCGCAACCCGTGGTCGCTGCCAAACCGCTGCCGCAAGTCAAACACATCGTTGCGGTGTCGTCGGGCAAAGGCGGTGTCGGCAAATCGACCGTGTCGGCCAATCTGGCCGTGGCGCTTGCCAAACTTGGCTACAAAGTCGGATTGCTCGATGCCGATATATTCGGGCCATCGATTCCAAAAATGTTCGACATAGAAGATGCGCGTCCCGTAGCCGAAAACATCGATGGCAAAGATTGGATTGTGCCTATCGAAAAATATGGCATCAAAATTCTTTCCATCGGCTTTTTTGTCGACCCCGACACGGCCCTTGTGTGGCGCGGCGGCATGGCCGGCAATGCGCTCAAACAGTTGATAAACGATGCCTTGTGGGGCGATTTGGATTATTTTGTGATAGACCTTCCGCCCGGCACGAGCGACATCCACTTGACTTTGGTGCAGGCACTCCGCCTCGATGGCGCCATTGTGGTCAGCACACCGCAACAAGTGGCGCTGGCCGATGCACGCAAAGGCATACAGATGTTCGAAAACGACAAAATCGCGGTGCCGATTATCGGCTTGGTGGAGAATATGGCGTGGTTCACGCCGGCCGAACTGCCCGAAAATCGCTATTACATCTTCGGCAAAGAGGGTTGTCGCCGTTTGGCCGAAGAGAAAAACATCGCTTTGCTGGCACAAATACCGATAGTACAAGGCATTTGCGACAGTGGCGACGATGGCGCACCTGTGGCCTTGCGCGATAATACTGTTTTGAGCGATATTTTCCGCACCTTGGCTGAACGTGTGGCCGCAGCCGTGGAACAGCCCGCAAAACAATAAACAAATTCTTTTTTTTGTATCACCGCAGCCGGTGCCGCATGAAATGCGCGCGTGCGAAGGCAAAGAAAAGTACGCCGCCCAGCGTGTAAACCATGCACGCCAGCCAAAAGGCCCAATGGTAACCAAAACGTTCGGCCACGATGCCTCCCACAAGTATGCCGGTACCGATACCCACGTCCCACGAGGTCAGCATGGTGGAGTTGGCCGTGCCGCGCCGACTATGTTCGGCCATGTTGATAAACATATTCTGAAACGCCGGAAACAGCAATCCCAAACCAATGCCGATGATAAAGGCCGAACCATAATAGCCGGCCAAATGTGGCACACCGGCAAAGGTCAGATAGCCGCACAACGCCACCACTATGCCTACCGACGCATTGCCTGTGATGAACCCGCGACGAAGCAGCATGCTGCCAAACGTGCGCGACAACATCAGCCCGATGGCGAATAGCGCAAAAAATGCGCCGGTGCCACCGGTTATGCCCAACTCCTCCCGGCCGTAAATGGCCAAATAGGTCGATACGATACCGTAAGCAAACGACAACAGCATGAGCGTGAGGCTTTGCGCCCAACCTTGCAGCAGAAAAAAGCGGTCGAACGACACCGGCCGCTGCGGACACGCTGGCGCGACACGCCGTTGCACCCTGATGGTGGCATCGATAATGAGGCCGATGCACGACACCACCAAAGCCAACAAAAATACCAAATCAAAATTGTGGTACGCATCGTACAGATAGATACCCACCGACGGACCGAGCGCCGTGGCAATGTTGTTGCTCAAACCATAGTAGCCGATGCCTTCGGCGCGCCGCGAGGCCGGCAACACATCGATGACAACGGTGCTGTTGGCTACTGTAGTGGCTCCAAACGGCGCTCCATGCAATGTGCGTATCACCGCAAAAAGCACTAACGAACCGCCAATAAAATAGCCGGCAAAAAAGATGAAAAACAAAAAATAGCAGACCAACAAGACGGTTTTTCGCGGAAAACTATCGACCACAAAACCGCTGAACGGGCGCACCAACAGTGCCGTAATCGTGTAGCCCGACAATACAATGCCTATCGTCTGTTTGTCGGTGGCAAAAGTGTCGCTCAGATAGATGGGCAGCAGCGGCATCAGCAACATGAACGAAAAAAACAGCATGAAATTGGCCACCCACAACTTCATGTAGTTGGCGTTCCATAGTTTTTCGTTGGCGGGCGTTTCCATACAGACCGAAATAAAACTTTTAAGGCTGTGGTACTATTCTGCCGATAAGGGTGGCCGCCGAGGCCTCGTCGATGTGCACTTGCACCAAATCGCCTATCTTGGCCGACTCTTTCGGGAAAACCACCAATTTGTTTTGCGACGTACGGCCGCACATATCGTCGGCCGACCGTTTCGAGCGGCCTTCGACCAACACTTCGAACGTTTTGCCCACATCGCGCCGATTCGATTCGAGGCTCAACTCCAATTGCAGGGCGATGATTTCATTCAGACGGCGTACTTTTTCGTCTTCGGCAATGTTGTCGGGCAGATGTTTGGCGGCAAAGGTGCCCGGCCGTTCGGAATATTTGAACATAAAGGCGCTGTCGAATCCAACTTCGCGCATCAGACTGAGTGTTTGTGCGTGGTCGTCGAGGGTCTCGCCGTGGAATCCGCAGAACACATCGGTGCCGATGGCGGCATCGGGCACAATGCGGCGTATGGCGGCAATGCGGTCGAGATACCACTCGCGCGTATATTTGCGGTTCATCGCTTTGAGTACGGCGTTGCTGCCGCTCTGCACAGGCAGATGAATGAATTTGCACACATTCGGATATTTGGCTATCACCTCCAGCGTGGCGTCGCTCATATCTTTCGGGTGCGATGTGGTGAACCGAATGCGCACCGTCGGCACGGCTTGGGCCACCGTTTCGAGCAGTGCCGGAAAATCGACAATGGTGCCATCGGCCGTTTCGAAATGGTACGAATTGACATTCTGCCCGAGCAGCGTTATCTCTTTGTAGCCGCGTGTTTCGAGGTCGCGCACTTCGCACAAAATGCTCTCCACGTCGCGACTGCGCTCGCGTCCGCGCGTGTAGGGCACGATGCAGTACGAGCAAAAATTGTTGCAGCCGCGCATAATGCTGACAAATCCCGAAATGGCATTACCCAAACGGCGTGGCAGCACGTTGCGATAGGTTTCGGTGGTGGACAGTTGCACGTTTACAGCACGTTCGCCGCGTAGTGCCGCACCTACCAAGTTTGGCAAATCGAGGTAGGCATCGGGGCCTGCCACGAAATCGACACCATATTTGTCCACCAAATCGTCTTTCACGCGTTCGGCCATGCAGCCGATGACGCCAACGATGGTGCCGTGTTTTTTGCGCAGCGACTGAAAATTTTGCAGTCGTCCCAACACACGTTGTTCGGCGTTGTCGCGTATGGAGCAGGTGTTCACGATGATGCAATCGGCCGCATCGATGCTGTCGGTGAGTTCGAACCCGCACGACTGCATGACGGCAGCCACCACTTCGCTATCGGCCACATTCATTTGGCAGCCGTATGTTTCGATAAAAAGTCGTTTCATATAAAATAGTGTGTAGCAAAACAGGTGCAAAATTACAATTTTTTATTGAAAAATCGGTTGATTGAAGTGTCGTAATAGCATTTTTAGTAAAAAATACGTCAAAAATATTGCCGATTAAAAAAAAAGTAGTACCTTTGCAACCCGAATTTGCTCGGAAGTGAAACAATATAAATGCTATAAGAGATGAAAAGAACATTCCAACCTTCGAACAGAAAACGCAAAAACAAACATGGTTTTCGCGAAAGAATGGCAACAGCAAACGGTCGTCGTGTATTGGCTGCACGCCGCGCACATGGTCGTAAAAAACTGACCGTTTCGGACGAATATTGCAAAAAAGCTTAATGACAATCGTCTTTTAGCAACGACAATATACATTGCCGACAGGAGAAGTGAAGATGCATATCTTCGCTTTTTTTGTCGTTGTGCGTAAAATTATCGGCGATATTTTGTTGCAATTACCAAAGAAAATATCTATCTTTGCTCACTCGAATTTTAACCAAATATTCAATCATGAGTCTGAAAACCGTTTGGAACTTTCTGAAAAGCAAGTTTTTTTGGATTAACATCCTTGTTGCCGTGATACTTGTGTTCGCCATTGCCGGCATCAGTTTGGTGTCGTTAGGCAAATTTACGCATCATGGCGAAACCATAATTGTGCCCGATTTGCACGGATTTTATCCCGAAGAGGCCGAAGTGGTGCTCAAAAAAAACGGACTTGCCTATGAGGTAGTCGACTCGGTGTATGTGCGCGACAAACTGCCCGGCGAAGTTATCGAACAAGTGCCGGCCGCCAATACACCCGTGAAACTCGGTCGAAAGGTGTATCTGACCATCAATGCGAGCAGCAAAAAACAGATAGCCTTGCCCGATTTGCGCAATTTTCCCGCGCGGCAGGCCAAAGCCACGTTGGAAGCCATGGGATTTCGCGTCGAACGAATCGATTATACGCCATCGGAATATCCCGATTTGGTGATGGAAGTCAAAGCCGGTGGCGTGGCTGTGGCTCCGGGTAGCAAAATAACCGATGGCGCCAGCCTGACACTTGTGGTGGGCGAACGTGCCATCGGCGAAACAGCCTACACGCCCGACCTGAAAGGCATGAATGCCGCCGACGCCGAAGCAGCCATCACAGAATATCGGTTTGTGCCCGGGGCGGTGGAGTACGACGAAACGCTGACCAACACCGCCGACAAAAGCGCATTTTTCGTCTATCGGCAGACGCCGGCAGCCGGCAGCGCCTACGAAACAGGCCGCCGCATCGACATCTGGCTGACCACCGACGAGAGCAAACTGTCGCAACAGCAGGAACAAAACGATACGCATCTGGAAGAAGATTTCTTCAACTAAAAACGATGGCCGATTTATTTGACATCGACGAGTTCGGCGACGAGTTGGCTGCGGCAGAAGTGTTTGAACACCAACGTTTTGTGGTGGACAAAGGCCAAACCTTGCAGCGCATCGACAAGTATCTGACCGAAAAGATGGCCGGCACCTCGCGCAACCGCATTCAAGAGGCTGCCGAAGCCGGATCGGTGTTGGTGAACGGCAAACCCGTCAAATCGAATTACCGCGTAAAGCCGCTCGACGTCATCAGCATTGTGCTCGACCATCCGAAGACCGACTATACCATTGTGCCACAGGACATTCCGCTCGACATTGTGTACGAGGACGACGACATCGTGGTGGTGAACAAACAACCGGGATTGGTGGTGCATCCCGGCGTGGGCAACTGCGATGGTACACTGCTCAACGCCATAGCGTGGCATCTGAAGGACAATCCCGCATTCGATGCCAACGACCCGCGCATCGGGTTGGTGCATCGCATCGACAAAGATACGTCGGGACTGCTGCTGATAGCCAAAAACGAGGCGGCAAAATCGAATTTGGGCGCACAATTTTTCAACAAAACCACCGAACGCACCTACAACGCCCTTGTGTGGGGCGTGGTGAAAACGGACGAAGGCACCATCACCGGCGATTTGGCACGCGACCCGCGCGACCGCACAGCCTATACCGTCTTTCCCGAAGGCGAAAATCCGTTGGCAAAACACGCCGTAACACACTATCGCGTGTTGAAACGCTTTGCATACGTTACCTTGGTGGAATGCAAACTCGAAACCGGACGCACACACCAAATTCGGGTACACATGAAACACATCGGACACACGCTTTTCAACGATGCACACTACGGCGGCAACGAAGTGCTGAAAGGCGTGCGCACCGCCAAATACAAACAGTTTGTGCAGAATTGTTTTGCCGCCTGCCCGCGACAAGCCCTGCACGCCAAAACCCTCGGATTCCGACATCCGACAACCAACGAATGGATGCAATTCGACAGCGTACTGCCCGACGACATGCAGGCGCTGATTGACAAATGGCAGCGATATGCTGTGCAACCCGACGAAATATAAAACACTAAAAAACAAACATATCATGAAAAAACTGATGATTTTGGGCTTCGCCACAGCCTTGTTGGCAGCCTGCACGCCGGACGAACTGCCGTCGGTGCCCGATAACAACGACAAACAGGACACTACTCAAACCGAGCAACCCGACACCACTCAAACCGAGCAACCCGACACCACTCACACCGAGCAGCCCGATACTACCCACACCGAGCAACCCGACACCATTCCTGTGGTGGAACCGCCCGCCGAAGGCTGCCTTGTGCAAGTGGACACCAAATCCGCCGGCATCGTTATATTATTCGACAACGACAAGGAGGTTGAGATTCCTTATCGCTGCGCACAAGGTACGGCGCTGACTGCCGTGATGGTGCCCGACGACGAACATTTCCTGACCGGATCGAACATTGCCAACGGACGTTCGGCGCGCGCCTCGTTTACCGTAACGTCCGACACGGTGATACGCCCCGTGTTCGAATACATTGTGCCGGCAGCATCATCGGAAACGCACAAAATCTGCAACTACAACATTCGTTATTACAACGGCAGTGGCGATGGTGCAAACAGCGGCAACCGCGCTTGGCCGGTGCGCCGCGACAAAGTGTTCGAGATGATACGCAAGCACGGCATGGACGTGTGCGGCATCGAAGAAATCACCACCAACCAATCGCCCGACTTTGTTAAATCACTCGTTGAATACGAGTACATCGGCTACGGTCGCGATAATGGTAAAGAAAATTCGGAAGACGGCACAGGCGAACAAACCGGCATCATCTATCGCAAGGCACGCTATGTGAAAATGGATCAAGGCCGTTTCTTCCTATCGAACACGCCCACTGTGGCTTCGAAAGTGTCGGGCGCATCGTTCAACCGCATGGTAACGTGGGTACGTCTGAAAGAGCGCAACAGCGACACGCAATTTTACTTCTTTGCCACGCACTTCGACCATCCTACCGATCAAACCGGCATCAACACACGCTCGACCGAAGCCGACATCGCCTTGAAAATGGTGCCTGCCATTACCGGCAATATGCCGATGTTCTTTGTGGGCGACTTCAATTGCAAACCTTCCGAACCGGCTTATGCCAAATTGTCGGGACAATGGGCGGATGCCTTTGTGCGTATGGGTGGCGCGGCGCAAGGCGGCTATGTGTGCAATGCCGAACAAGCGGCTGCCTTTGCTACGGCCTGCGCCGAAAGCGGCAACACATACACCGGCCTGTATAGTAGTTCTGATAAGGAGCCCAAACGCATCGATTATGTGCTGTACAATGCCGATAAAGCGACTGTGTCGTCGTACATGGCCGACAACGACAATCTGACGCTTGAGATGTATCCGTCCGACCATCTGCCCGTCGTTACCGAAATGGTTGTCCGCTGAACAGCACCGATTCAAAAAACGTAGGAATCCGCCGTTACGATAGAGCGAGGCTGCGCACAAAACGTTGCCGCGTGGCGTTATTTTACAAAAATCTTAAGTGTTTTTGTGGTAGTTTTTACGATGTAAACGCCTTTCAAAGAACCGTTTAGTGCAGTAACGTCTATGCCTGTGAGCGTGTAGATGCGCAGTGGCTCGGAGGCTGCAATGCGTCCGTCGTGGGCGTAGATGAGCGGTGTGTCGTTGTGCGTTTGTGCAATGTCGGTTGTGGCGAAAGCGGTGTAGTGATAGGTGCAACGGTATTGCAGGGCGCTCCCGCTGTAGGCTGCCACTTGTGTGAGTGTGTAGCGATGTGGCGTGTCGTCGTAGAGCGTTTGTGCGAAAGCGCAACCGGCGCATTGGTCAGTTGCGGTGGTGGTGTAGGTGTAGGTGTCGTTGCCGGCCTCATACCAACCATCGCTGTATTGGTAGTACCGCGTTTGTGCTAAATCGCCGACTGTTGTGTAAGTGTAGGTGATGCTGTCTTTCAGTTCCCATACTTCATTGAAATCGTCGAATATGGTTTTTGTAACCGATTGGAGTTGCGAGTCTTCGTTGTAGGTGTACGACAGCGTGAAACTGTCGAACCATGCGTTGAGGTAGTATTGGTAAGTTTCTTTTATCAGATTTAGTTCATTATCGTATTCGTAGAGGCTGCGATTTTGCCATTTCCACGCATTTTGATTGCTCGAGTAGTTGAGTTGCTCGCTGACAAGGCCGTTTGTGTTGTACGTGTATTCGTGTTTGATGGTGCGCATCCATGTGTCGTTTATCTTGATGTATTGTTCCTCCTGTTTGATGTTTCCGGTGCTATTGTAAGTGTAGTCCGTTTTGGCGGAGTCGATGGCTGCCGTTCCTTCGATTTTGTATGTTGTTATATTGACTATGCGGCCTTGTGTGTCGTAGTTATAGATATGTTTCAGCGTGTTGCCGGCTGTGCTGACAACGATGGCGGTGTCGTTGCCGGCGGCATCGCGCATGAACGCTGTGTGTTGCTGCTGTACCCATTTACCATCGACTTTGGTGAACGTGGTGTAGGCTGCTACCGAAAGGTTGTCGTTGTAACTGAATGTGTTTTTACTCCATTGATCGTTGTCGTAGGTTACGATGCTGTCCAAGCGGTGTGTGAAAGCCTGTGCACTCGCATACGACACGAGGCAGATGATGCAGAAAAGTAATTTTTTGTTCATGTATTGTTGGTGTTTTAGTTGCTGTAGATGGTTTTGACGGCTACCAGGCGGTCGTAGCGTTCGCCCCAAGCGCGGTGGTAAACGTAGATGGTATATTCGTTTTCGGTTTGCCAATAACTGCCTTCGGTTGGTTGCAGCGAACCTGTTGTGCTGTTTTTTGGCACATACAGATACTGAAAATTATAGCCGCCTTGTTTGAGCAGCAGCGATTTGATGTAGGCATGTTCGGCGAAATCGTAGGTCATACGCGCCTGCTCGCCGATGTCGTTGCCGCAGAGTTCTCCTATCAGATAGATGCTACCTGTGAGGAACGGTTCGTCCATCGGCAATACGAAATGCACCCACATGTAGTCGGCTTCGCTATCGTTGTCGTCGGACAGTTGCCGGTTGACAAGATACCGTCCGTTGGCGTCGTCGCCTTGTGCTACGCTGCGTTTGCTGCGCAAGTCGCCGGGTGTCAGCAGTACATGGAACTGTTCGTGGTCGAACACGATGCGTTCGATGCCGGCTCCGTAAGTGTATTCCGACGAAAAATCGATGCTGCGGTACTGATTGCCGCCTTCGAATATCAGTTGTCGGTTGTTTTTGTACACCTGTGTCGTGGTCGATGTGTAGGTTGGTTGCAGGTTGGTTGCTGCATTGTCCCAACGTTGGTTTTGCCGAACGGTAACTTTGAGTTCGTTGAATGGGTCGCGTACTTCGTAGCCGTTTGTATGTAATTCAAAATCAATTTGTTGGTAGCGGTTTGACAATTCGATGTCGGTGTTGGTGCGCACTGCGCCGGTAACGCCTATGCGCGAATCGACCACCGAAAAGCAGGCCATGGCGGCCAAATGGTCGAAATCGTTATTCTCGGCGATGAGTACGGCGTAGTTGCCCGAAACTTTCAGACGCAATTCGTCGTTTGGCACCAATAATTGATAGTGTGTGTAGAGTGTGGTGGTGTTGGTCGATAGGGCGTAGTCGTCGATGATGCCGTCGTAAAAACCATCGATGTATTCGACTTCGGATAGCGCCGAAGGTGTCCAATCGGCATTGCAATGCACAATTTTGTAGTTGAAGTTGCGCCGTTCGTACGATAGTTCGTCGAACGAGATGCGCATCTGTTGGTCGGAGTTCAGTTCAATGACGGGCAGTGCCAACGGATTGTCGGATAGTTGCGCTTGCACCGTGTGTATTTGCGGCAGCAAGGCTTGCGTGCGCCATGGCGTTGCGTGCAGGTCGTGCAACACACAACCGACCGCAAGACATACTATCGGAAACCATTTGTGCATATCCTGCAAAGATAAACAAAAAAATAGTTTCTACCAAATTTTTTGCCGTTTTTGGTTGTTTGCAGGCAATTGTTGGTAAAAAAATGCAGTGTAGGCGCTTGTCGTTCGGTTGTTTTGACGTATCTTTGCGGACAAAAACAGAACTTATGGAGAAAAAACGAGTAGCCATCGTAGGTTATGGCAACGTGGGCAAGGCCGCGCTTGAAGCCTTGCAGGCTGCGCCCGATTTGGAGGTGGCAGGTGTGGTGCGCCGTTCGGTGGCGGTTGTTCCGCGCGAGTTGGAACAGGTGAATGTAGTTACCGACATCAAGGCTTTGGGGCCGATCGATGTGGCCATTTTGTGTGCGCCAAGCCGCCAAGTGCCCGCATTGGCCGAACGGTTGTTGAGTCAAGGCATCAGCACGGTAGATAGTTTCGACATTCATCGGTCGATACCCGATGTGGTGGAGTCGCTCGACGTGGTGGCAAAACGCTGTGGCGCTGTTGCGATAGTGGCCGCCGGCTGGGATCCCGGTAGCGATTCGGTGGTGCGCGCATTGCTCGAGGCCGTAGCGCCCAAGGGCATCACCTATACCAATTTCGGTCCCGGCATGAGCATGGGACACACTGTCTCCGTGAAAGCCATCGCAGGTGTCGAGGCGGCGCTGTCGATGACGATTCCGCTTGGCACCGGCATCCATCGCCGCATGGTGTATGTGGAGGTGGCCGATGGTTACGATTTTGCCGATATCGAACAACAAATCAAGTGCGACCCTTATTTTGTGAACGACGAAACACACGTTGTGGCGGTGCCGAGTGTCGATGCACTGAAAGATATGGGGCATGGTGTGCAAATGGTGCGCAAAGGTGTGTCGGGGTGCACACAGAATCAACTTTTTGAGTTCGATATGCGCATCAATAATCCGGCACTGACGGGACAGATACTTGTGTCGTGCGCGCGTGCCGCTTGCAAACAGCGTCCGGGCTGCTACACGATGATAGACATTCCGCCGATAGACTTCTTGGCCGGCAGTCGCCGCGAACTGATTGCACGGCTTGTGTGATGATTGCAAACTTTGGTACAAAAAACCGCGCATCGATTGAGGCGCGGTTTTTGTTTGGGTTGTCAGAATCTGTTATTCGGCAACGTTACTGTTGGTCAACTTTGAGCCGTTGTGTTCGCCGGTGAGTGTTTCCAAAAATGCAACAATGTCGGCCGTTTCGTCGGCCTTGAGTTGCTTGCCAACTTGATATTTGGCCATCATATTGACGGCTTCGTTCAGCGTTTTCACACTGCCGTCGTGGTAGTACGGCCATGTCAGGGCAATGTTGCGCAATGTCGGAGTTTTGAAGCGGTAGCGGTCGCGCTCGATGCCTGTTTGCGCCCAGCGGCCGTTGTCGGCATCGGTCAAGCCCGATTTGACGTTCATCTCGCGGTCGGCAAAGTAGTTGGCGCGTTGTCCCATCAGTTCGTAACTCAATCCGCCCATATTGACACCGGCGTGGCAAGTGGCGCATTTGTTCTCTTTGAACAGCGCATAGCCGCGCACCTCTTGTTCGGTCAGTGCGTTTTGTTCGCCTTTCAGGTAGCGGTCGAATGCCGAGTTTGGTGTGATGAGCGTTTTTTCGAATTCGGCGATGGCATCGGTGATGGTGGCTTCGTTCAATCCTTCGGGATAGATGGCGTTGAAGCGTGCGGCAAACTCTTTGTCGGCAGCAAGGCGTGCGGCAATCTCGTCGAACGAGGCCGAGCCCATCTCTACAGGATTAAGCGGAGGACCTGCGGCTTGTGCAGCGAGTGTTGCGGCACGTCCGTCCCAGAATTGTACGAAATTGAAGTAAGCGTTGTAAACGGTTGGTGCGTTAATACCACCGAATTGCCCGTCGATACCTTCGGAATAGACAAGGTTATCGACACCGCCGGTTGCCAAATTGTGGCACGTTGCACACGAGATGGTGCCGTCGCCCGACAGACGCGTGTCGTGGTAGAGCAGTTGTCCGAGTGCGGCTTTTTCGGCATTCACTTCCACTTGGTCGGGCAGCGGACGCACAGGCTCGTTAGCAAACTCGGCTGCAGCCAATGTGTTCGGATAAAATTCGGCACGTTGTTGTTGTGCCCAATCGAGCATGATAACCGACTTTTTGCAGGTGAGCGACGAGCCCCAATGTACCAAATAGTATTTGGCGATGGGCATTGTGCCGTCGATGACAGTTTTCTCGACTTTGGCCAAATCGACTTCGTTGATGGCTTTGCCTTCGTGAATGGCAGCCATCATCGGCTCGATGTCGAATGCGGCATAGCCTTTGTCGATGTCCTCACGAATGATGCCTTTGGCACCAGGGATGTTGGCATAGAACGGTAATTGCGGGTTGGCCGAGTGGCACGAAACACAACCGCCGTCGTCCATAATCGCAAGTGCTTGCTCGTCAAGAGGCAGACTTGCATCGGGGGCTTGGTTCACCGCCCGATAACAGATGGCAGCCGCCGCAACTACGGCAACTGCTCCGAGCATGATTTTTGAACTCGTTTTCATGTTACTTTTGTTTTTAGAATTAGTGAATAATTGGTTGTATATCATTTGTTTAAGTTCCGTAAACGTGCAGGCTGCTTTGTGCCGTCGGCAGGTATTGGTAGCCGTACCAACACATTTGCAGCAAAATAAATCCGATGATGATTGTGGCGTACTGCGTTCGCGGCGAGGTGCGGCATGTCAGGCGTTGGTGTATGTAGATGAGGTAAACGCACCAAGTGGCGGCTGCCCACGTCTCTTTCGGGTCCCACGTCCAGAAGTCGCCCCACGCCTGCTTAGCCCAAATGGCGCCCGAGAGCATGCCTATCGACAGCAACGCAACGCCGATATACACCAAATTGTCAATCGACGACAGATAGCGCGTTTGGCCGTTGCACAGCCCGACAATCGACAAGGCAAAGGCGCAGCCCAACACGGCGTAGGCCAACATGTACACCACCACATGCGGCACAAACCAACCGCTTTGCAACGCCGGCATCAGCGTGGCATCGTGCAGCTCGGGGCGCAACAAATTGACCATGCAAAACACGATGGCCAACACGGCGGTAATGGCCGGCAACCAACGAAAATGCCACCGATGATAGGTTACAAATCCTGCCGCCGTAACAAAAAACGCGTACCACAAACGTGTTTCGCCCATAGTTTTAAGCGGTGGACGCTGCAGCGTGGCCCACAACCCGACGATGAATGTGCCGAGTGTCAGCGCTGCCAACAATGTCAGCACCGATGCTGTGCGCGAGTGTTGTTTGTTGGTCAGGGCAAATGCTGCACCAACGACTGCCAACACGATGGCCGGAATGGCAAAATATGGGAAAATGCTCCACGTCATGGTTGGTCGGTTGATTTGATTTTAGCAACTGATTTATGTTTTCTGCCATCGAAAAAGAGCAACAGAGCGCCGCCTATCATCATGACGATGCCGCACCAAGTAACGTATTTCCACGGTTGCACCACGCGCTCGAGTACACAAAACTGCGATGCTGCACCGGCTTGCGTGTCGTAACTATTCAGATAGACATCTTCGCACCACGAGCGATGCCATGGTCGGTTCACGCTGATGCGTTGTGTGCCTTGCTCGGTCGAAATGTCGGCATAGAAAGCGGCGGGTGTGCCGTTGTTGAAAAACGAAACCACAAACGTGTCGAGTATGATTTCGTAGCCCAATCCGTGTGGCGTGCCTACGGCGTCGTAGCCCATGTCGGTAGGAACGCCTTGCTGTGCCACAATGCGCCATTTGTGCGTGTCGGCTGCGCCGAAAAACAGGCTCACGATGGTGAGTAACACACCGATGTGATTCAGCGCAAAACGCCAAGCGTGCGGCGCTTTGGTGCTGCGGCGTACAATCACCAGCCACAAGTTACCGACGAGCAACACGATGCAAAATGCGAAAATCCACGACGATGTGAAGTCGTGCAAACCCAAGCGCACACACACCGCCGACGATGCTGCTGCGGGCGGCACAAATCCTTTGATTAAACACCCGCCGGTTACCAACATCAGTGCCACTACGCTGCATTTGCCCGATGCCAAAAATTGTACGAACCATCGTTGCCCGGCCTCGCGCCATACAATGGTCAAACCGACCAACAGCACCAACAACACGGCTACGTTCATCGGGAACGCCCACCATGCCGGGGTGATGTTGCCCAAAAAGCATTGCATAGCAATCGCAGCGGCAAAATAACCCGCCGACGCACCTATCGCGACAAGGCGGTTTCGCCCACGCCGAGATTCTGTTGAAAATTCCGCTTGCATACGCAAAATGTGATGCCCGATAACAACTTCGCAAAGTTATATAGAATATTTTTGTTGAACAAGTGTTGTCGGTATTTTTTTTATTTATATCTTTGCACAAAAATTAGAACAGCCGCAAAACGCTCAAAATTATTTCATTTTTAGTCAATAAAAAAACGAACAGACATGGGAAAAGTGTTGATTATCGGAGCCGGTGGCGTAGCAACGGTTGCAGCGCACAAATTGGCTCAAAACAGCGATGTGTTTACCGAAATAATGATTGCCAGCCGCACCAAAGCCAAGTGCGATGCCATAGCCGCCGACCTGAAAGCCCGTTATGGCGTGGAGGTGGCCACGGCGCAGGTCGATGCCGACAATGTACCCGAACTGACAACGCTGCTGAAACAGTTTCAGCCCGTATTGGTGATGAACTTGGCGTTGCCGTATCAGGATTTGCACATCATGGACGCCTGCTTGGCTGCCGGTTGCCATTACCTTGATACAGCCAACTACGAGCCGCTCGACGAGGCCAAATATCAGTACTCGTGGCAATGGGCGTACCACGATCGTTTCAAACAAGCAGGGCTGACAGCCATTCTCGGTTGCGGTTTCGACCCTGGTTGCACCAGCATCTATACGGCCTATGCCGCCAAGCATCATTTCGACGAAATTCACGAATTGGACATTGTCGATTGCAATGCCGGCGACCATCATAAGGCGTTTGCCACCAATTTCAACCCCGAAATCAATATCCGCGAAATCACTCAAAAAGGGCGCTATTATTTGAACGGCGAATGGGTGGAAACGCAGCCGCTTGAGATTCATCAGCCTGTAACTTATCCCGAAATCGGCGCGCGCGAATCCTATTTGATGTATCACGAGGAGTTGGAGTCGTTGGTCAAAAACTTCCCGACCATCAAACGGGCACGTTTTTGGATGACTTTCGGGCAGGAATATCTGACGCATCTGCGCGTCATTCAGAACATTGGCATGGCCAGCATTGTGCCGATAATGTACGAAGGGCGCGAAATCGTGCCGATTCAGTTCCTGAAAGCCGTGTTGCCGCACCCCGAAGAGTTGGGGTCGAACTACACGGGCTACACCTCCATCGGTTGCCGCATCAAAGGCGTGAAAGACGGCCGCCCGAAAACCTACTACATCTACAACAATTGCAGCCACGAAGCCGCGTACAAAGAGACCGGCACGCAGGGCGTCAGTTACACCACCGGCGTGCCTGCCATGACGGGCGCGTATATGTTGCTCACGGGCAAATGGGGCGGTGCAGGTGTGTTCAATGTCGAGGAGTTTGACCCCGATCCGTTCTTGGCCAAGGTAGCCGAAAGCGGTTTGCCGTGGCACGAAATCGTCGATGGCGACTTGGAACTGTAATGTGTTTTTACCAACATTAAACCAACACTGCGGCTGTCTAACAGGCAGCCGCAGCGCTTTAGTGCACGGCTTTTTTCGGGGAGCGTGACGTGCGTTCGATGTTGTTAATTTTACAATTCAAACTTGCACACTTTTCCACTTTTCACTTTCAAACTTTTTTTGTATCTTTGCAAATTCAATTATTATGCAGAAATAGTTTTATTTTTCTATGAAAAAGTTTAAGGAATACACCCATTTTGACCTGTCGGCCATCAACAAAGAGATGTTGCAACGATGGCAGGACGAGGATTTGTTTCACAAAAGTATCGACGAGCGCGAAGGTGCGCCGGCATTCGTCTTTTTCGAGGGACCGCCTTCGGCTAACGGCATGCCCGGCATTCACCATGTGATGGCACGCACCATCAAAGATACTTTTTGTCGCTACAAAACGATGCAGGGCTTTCAGGTGCGCCGCAAAGCCGGATGGGATACGCACGGATTGCCTGTAGAACTCGGCGTGGAAAAAATGCTCGGCATCACCAAAGAGGACATCGGCAAAAAAATCAGCGTGGACGACTACAACGCCGCCTGTCGTCGCGAAGTGATGAAATACACCAAAGAGTGGACATCGCTCACCGAAAAAATGGGTTATTGGGTCGATTTGGAAAACCCATACATCACCTACGACAATAAATACATCGAAACGCTGTGGTATCTGCTCAAAGAACTCTACCACAAAGGGTTGCTCTACAAAGGCTATACCATTCAGCCCTATTCGCCGGCTGCCGGCACAGGCCTGAGTTCGCACGAACTGAACCAACCCGGCTGCTACCGCGATGTGAAAGATACCACCTGCACGGCGCAGTTCAAACTGAAAGGCAACCGCTTCGGCGCCGATGCCTACTGCCTTGCGTGGACTACAACACCGTGGACATTGCCGTCGAACACGGCCTTGTGCGTCGGCCCGAAAATCGACTATGTGGCCGTGAAAGGCGAAAATCCGTACACCAAAACCGCTGCCACTTACATTTTGGCCGAAGCGCGCTTGTCGGCATACGCCAAAGAGTTGGGCGAACAACCCGACATCGTATGGCGTGGCAAAGGCACCGACTTGGTGGGCGAAGAATACGAACAACTCATTCCGTGGGTCAATCCGGGCGAGGGCGCATTCCGCGTCATTGCCGGCGACTACGTTACCACCGACGACGGTACGGGCATTGTGCATATAGCACCGACATTCGGCGCCGACGATGCTTTCGTGGCAAAAAAAGCGGGCGTTCCCGGACTAACGTTCCTGACCAAAAAAGGCGAAACACGCCCGATGGTCGATATGACGGGTAAATTCTTTGTGTTGGACGACTTGGACGACGATTTTGTGAAAAATCACATCAACATCGATTTGTACCAAGCCTACGCAGGCCGTTTTGTGAAAAACGCTTACGACCCGAACCTCACCGACAAAGACGAAACGCTCGACATCGCACTCTGTATGATGCTGAAACAGCAAGGATTGGCGTTCCGCATCGAAAAACATGTACACAACTATCCGCACTGCTGGCGCACCGACAAACCCGTGCTGTATTATCCGCTCGACAGTTGGTTTATCAAAACCACTGCCGTAAAAGACGAGATGATAGCCCTGAACAAAACCATCAATTGGAAACCCGAATCGACGGGAACGGGGCGTTTCGGTCAGTGGCTCAACAATCTGAACGATTGGAACTTAAGCCGCAGCCGCTATTGGGGAACACCGTTGCCCATTTGGCGCACCGACGACGGACAAGAGGAGATTTGCATCGGTTCCATCGAGGAACTTTTCGAGGAGATAGAAAAGTCTGTGGCTGCCGGATTCATGAAAGAAAATCCGTGGCCGAATTTCCGCATAGGCGATTACAGCAAAGAGAATTACGACCCGAAAAACATCGACTTGCACCGTCCTTATGTCGATAACATTGTACTTGTTTCTGCTTCGGGCAAACCAATGCACCGCGAACTCGACCTTATCGACGTGTGGTTCGACTCGGGCGCCATGCCCTACGCACAAGTGCACTATCCGTTTGAAGCCCCCCAACCCCCTAAAGGGGGAGTCAAAACGGCCGACCCGATATTATACGATCGTCTAAAAGAGTTGGCTCAAAAACATCGACATAATCCGACACAAGCCGAAGAAGTGCTTTGGGGAATACTAAAAGACAGAAACGTAGCCGGATGTAAATTCCGCCGTCAGCATATTATTGCTGATTTCATCGTCGATTTTGTCTGCTTGGACAAAATGTTGGTACTCGAGGTCGATGGCGGCTATCATACAAAACCCGATGCGCAAGAGTACGACAAAGTGCGTACACAATATTTGGAACGAAACGGCTATCGGGTTATTCGTTTTACAAACGAAGAAGTTTTGTTCGACACGGATCGAACCATACAAAAGATAGCGTCTGCACTAAAAACACCCCCTTCAGGGGGCTGGGGGGCCGCCGATTTCATCAGCGAAGGCGTGGACCAAACGCGTGGCTGGTTTTTCACGCTGCACGCTATTCACACGATGATAGAAAACCGCGTGGCATTCAAAAACGTGATTTCCAACGGCTTAGTGCTCGACAAAAACGGTAACAAAATGTCGAAACGCTTGGGCAATGCCGTCGATCCGTTTATCACCATCGAAAAATACGGCAGCGACCCGCTGCGTTGGTATATGATGACAAACGCCTCGCCGTGGGACAACCTCAAATTCGACACCGAAGGCGTGGAAGAGGTGCGCCGCAAATTCTTTGGAACGCTCTACAACACCTATTCATTTTTTGCACTTTACGCCAATGTCGATGGATTTACGGGCGACGAAACAGCGGTGCCCGTGGACGAACGCCCCGAAATCGACCGTTGGATTTTGTCGCTGCTCAACACGTTGATAAAAGACGTTACCGAGCAATACGAAAACTACGAACCGACGCGCGCCGGCCGTGCCATCAGCGATTTTGTGCAAGAAAACTTGTCGAATTGGTACGTTCGCCTCAACCGCAAACGTTTCTGGGGCGGCACTATGGACGCCGACAAATTGGCCGCTTACCAAACGTTGTACGAATGCTTGGTTACCGTCAGCCGCCTGATGGCACCGATTGCGCCATTCTACGCCGACCAACTCTACCGCGACCTGACGGGCGACAAATCGGTACACTTGGCCGCATTCCCCGTGTGCGACGCCGACCGCATCGACACTTACCTCGAAGGCTGCATGCAACTTGCACAGCAAGCCACTTCGATGATTTTGGCATTGCGCAAAAAAGCCAACAAAAAAGTGCGCCAACCGCTGCAAAAAGCCGTGGTGCCCGTGCCAAACGAGAGCGTGATGCAGCAACTGCAGCATGTGGCCGATTTGGTCAAAACCGAAGTGAATATCAAGGAGTTACAAATCGTTACCAATGAAAATTCGACCGTTAAATTGGTGAAACGCATCAAACCGAATTTCAAAACGTTGGGCAAAAAATACGGTAAACAGATGAAGGAGATTGCCGCCGCTATTGCTGCCCTGACACAAGACCGGATAGCCGACATCGAAACGCGTGGACAGATTGTGCTACCATTGCCGAGTGGCGAAGTGGAGGTCGAACTTGCCGATGTGGAAATAGCCACCGAAGATATGCCGGGCTGGCTCGTGGCTAACGAGGGCAACCTGACCGTGGCACTCGACATCGAAGTGACGGATGAACTGCGGCAGGAAGGTATCGCACGCGAACTCGTGAACCGCATTCAAAACCTGCGCAAATCGAACGGCTACGAAATAACCGACAAAATTGCGGTAACCATCGAATCGAACGACGAGGTGAATACCGCCGTGGCAAATTTCAAGGATTATATCGCAGCGCAAGTGTTGGCGCAGTCGCTCATCGTTGCCGACAAGGTCGAAAACCCGATTGCGCTCGATTTCGAAGATTTTGTCGTGAACATCAGCATCGAAAAAATATAATCGTATGAATACATTGAAAAAATACGACAAGAGCGTTTACATTGTTTTGTTGTCGGTACTGACGGTGGCGCTGCTGCTCGACTATGTGCCGAACGACGTTTGCAAACAGATTGCCGGCTTGGTAACGCCGCCGGTTGCGCTGTTTGTCGGATTGGCTTGTGCGCTGCTGTTTGGACAGGCCTACCCGAAATTCAACAAAAAAATGTCGAAATACCTGCTGCAATATTCGGTTGTGGGCTTGGGTTTCGGTATGAATTTGGTGGCATCGCTCAAGTCGGGCGCCGAAGGTATGACTTTTACGGTCATTTCAGTTGTCGGCACGTTGGTGGCCGGCTGGCTTATCGGGCGCAAGTTGCTCAATGTCGATAAAAACACATCGTATCTGATAAGTTCGGGTACAGCCATTTGCGGTGGAAGCGCCATCGCAGCAGTGGGGCCGGTCATCAAAGCCAAAGATGCCGAAATGTCGGTGGCGTTGGGTACGATTTTCATTCTTAACGCCGTTGCCTTGTTCATTTTTCCGCCGCTGGGACACCTGTTCGGGCTTGACCAACAACAGTTTGGCACATGGGCTGCCATCGCCATTCACGACACAAGTTCGGTGGTCGGCGCCGGTGCAGCCTATGGCGAAGAGGCGTTGCAGGTGGCCACCACCATCAAACTGACGCGTGCCTTGTGGATTATTCCCGTGGCGTTGGTTACGGCGCTGTTGTTCAAAACCAAAGGTCAAAAAATCTCCATCCCGTGGTTCATTCTGTGGTTCATTGTGGCGATGGTCATCAACACGTATGTGCTTTCGAATGCCGATATTTGCGGCACTTGGGGCGCACAGGTCGGCTCGTTTATCAACGGCTTGGCACGCAAATCGCTCACCGTGTGCTTGTTCTTCATCGGCGCTTCGCTGTCGCTCGATGTGCTGAAACAGGTAGGTGTTAAACCGCTGATTCAGGGCGTATTGCTTTGGATTTTGATAAGTGTGGCGGCCTTGTTGGCGGTGTTGCTCTGAACTCTGACGACAGATAACTGCTGTTTTTGTGCAGCGGAAAAAGAATTTGTATATTTGCACACACCATTTTTTGCGTAATCACTAAAAACGACCAAACATTATGAATGCTGATTTCGACACGATTCGCCCGTTTAACAATGACGAACTGCCACAGGCTTTTGCGGCGTTGCTGCGCGAACCTGCATTTATGGCTTTGATGCAGCGCCTGCTGCCGCAACTGACGGTAGAACAACTCGAACAACAATTACAGACGATTCATTCGGCTTCGGAGTTGCAGCAACGGATTATCGAACCTGTGCTGACCGGCCTCGAAAAACAACAAACCGCCGGCGGTGTTACGGTATCGGGGCTCGAGGCCGACCGCCCGAACGGCATTCTCGTTACCAACCATCGCGACATTGTGATGGATGCCGCTTTCATCGCGCTGTCGCTGTTCCGTGGCGGTTTCGATTCGCCCGAAATCGGCATTGGCGACAACCTGTTTGCCGCTTCGTGGATCGAAACGTTGGTGCGCATCAACAAGTGTTTTGTGGTACGACGCGGACTCGCACCGCGCGAAATGCCGCGTGTGTTTCTACTCTTGTCGCAATACATACGCTATGCCATCACGCAAAAACAGGTCAGTGTGTGGATTGCACAACGCGAAGGACGCGCCAAAGATTCGGACGACCGCACACAAGAGAGCATTCTGAAAATGTTTGCCCTCAGCGGCGAAGGCTCGTTCATACAAAATCTTAAAGATTTGAATATCAGCCCTGTAAGCATTTCGTACGAATACGACCCGTGCGATTTCCTCAAAGCGGCCGAGTTCCAACTCAAACGCGACAACCCCAACTATCAAAAGTCGCCGCACGACGATGTCGTCAGCATGCGAACCGGCATCATGGGCTACAAAGGACATGTGCACTATGCGTTTACACCATGCATCAATGCCGATTTGGATGCTATTGCCGTACAAACCGACAATCGCAAAGAGCAGGTGGCGGCTGTGGCGGCGCTTATCGATCGGCGCATACATGGCAACTATGTGATATATCCGATAAACAAGGTGGCTTACGACGAATATTTTGGCACACAACGCTTTGCCGACGAAGTGCCGGCCGACGAACGGCAAAAAGTTTTGGACTATTTTGCCAAACAACTCGATAAAATAGCCGTGCCGCAGCCCGATTACGATTTCTTGCGTCGAAAATTGTTGGAGATGTATGCCAACCCACTGAAAAATTATTTGGCAACGCTGTAATCGTCGCCTTGTGCGCCATTTCTGCTTTTCGGTTTGAAAACCAACGAACAACATATTTATACAGTTGTCAAGTGGCTGATTTTGGTGCTGGCTTATGCCTATTTGGCCTACAAACTTGTTGCGTTTAACGACTACGCGACTGTGTCGGCACATTTTGCTGCGGCCGGCGTGGCGCACTACGCTTGTTTGGCGGGCGTGTTGGCGTTGTTGCCGCTCAATCTGCTGCTCGAGGCGCAAAAGTGGCGCTTGTTGGTGCGTGGCCTGCAACCATTGTCGTTGATGGAGGCTGTCAAATCGGTGTTGGTCGGGCAGACAGGCGCTTTTTTCACACCCAATCATCTGGGCGATGTGCCGACACGGGTGTTGTTGTTGCGTCCCGAATGTCGAATGTCTGCCATCGCTTTGGGGTGTGTCGGCAGTTTGGCGCTTACGGTCGTCATCACCGTGATAGGCACTGTGGCGGCTGTATGTTATGCCGTTTGGGTGCGTCCGAGTTTTGTCATCGATGCCTCACTGACGACATTGCTGTTCTGGGGAGCATTGGTGGTGGCGGTGGTGGCACTGTTTGTGGTGCCGCTGTTGTTCCGTCGGCAGCTGGCGCAGCGCCTGAAGCGTTGCCGGTGGCATTGGGTGCAGTTGTTTGGCGCGGGCTTGGAGCATTTGTCGTGGTGCGATTGGTGGCGTGTGGTTGCTTTGTCGGTCGGTCGTTTTGTGGTGTTTTCGACTCAACTGTATGCCATGTTGCTGTTTATGGGCGTGTCGCTGGCGCCTGTCGAGGCGTTGGTGGCCATCCCGACTATCTATCTGCTTGTAACTTATACACCATCGTTTGTGGCGTCGGAGGCGGTTGTGCGCGGGTCGTATGCCATTCTGATATTATCGGCTTTTGATGCCAACGAGGTTGGTATGGCGCTGTCGGGCATACTGCTTTGGTGTGTCAACTTTTGTGTGCCGATGCTGATGGGCTCATGGCTGCTGCGGCGCAGTGGTAGCATGTCTGCCGATGCCGATCCACAAACACAAGGCGACGCTTGCTCCTAACGACAATAATCCTACCCACCAAGTGCTTTCGCTACCGATGATTTCGATGTCGATGGGCATTTTGATGCGTGCCGCCGCGAATGCCAATATTACCGTCAGGGCATTATTTACAAAGTGTGCAACGATACTTGGCCATAGCGAGCCGCTGTACCAATAGAGATAGCCGAGTGCGGCTCCCAACAAAAGGCGCGGTACAAATCCGTAGAACTGAAAATGTATGGCGCTGAAGACGAATGCGGCCGTCCAAATGGCGAGGTGCGCTCCGCTGGTGCCGGCTATCAGACGTTGCAGTGCGCCTCTGAAAAACAACTCTTCGGCGATGGCCGGCACAAACGCCAATGCCAATAAATTCAGCATCAATCCTTGCACGTCGGCTACATCGAGGAATGCCGTGGTGAGCGCTTCGGCTTGTTGCTCCATTTGCAGCATCGCCTGCTCGATGGCGCTCATGCAAGCGGGTAAAACCATCATGTCGTTCAACCATTTTGTCAGATTGATGGCCGGAATGGCGCACGGCATCAACAGCAGTGCCGCTATCCATATTCGGCGGTGGCGTGGCCAACCGATGTCGGCTGTGGCGCGCGTCGTGGCGGTGTGTCTGAATACGATGGCCGGCAGCGCAAATATCAGTAGCGACTGGCATAACTGTTGCCATTTGAGCGACACGATGTCGGTCGGCGCACTATTGCACCACGTGGTGAGAACCGCTCCGACGGCCAAGCCGCACAGCCACAAGAACAACAGCCATAAGCCTTTGATGGCTGTGGACGTATGTCGCGTGTCAAGGCTCATTATCCTTCCGACGAGGTCAGTCCGGCAGACGCGCTATGATGGTTTCGTTGCCGCGTGTTTGTTCGCCCAATGTTACAAAAATTTCGGAGCCTTCGGGCAAAAACAAATCGACGCGCGACCCGAATTTGATGAATCCCAAATGTTCGTTCAGGTGGCATTCGTGTCCCACTTTGGCGTATGTTACGATGCGTCGTGCCAAGGCACCGGCTATCTGACGTACCAACACTTGGTGCTTCGATTCGGTTTCGATGACAACTGACGAACGCTCGTTTTCCTGACTCGATTTCGGCAGATAGGCTGCCATGTGCCGACCACTGTGGTGCTGCACATACGTTACGGTGCCTTCTATCGGTGTCCAATTGGCGTGCACACTGAATACCGACATAAAAATCGATACCTGTATGCGGCGTTCGCCTCCGAAACATTCGTACTCTTCGGTTGGTTCGATGACCACAATGCGCCCATCGGCCGGCGCAATTATCAGATTGGAATCTTCGATGATGATTTCGCGGCTCGGGTTGCGGAAAAAGTAGAGGAAAAACGAGAAAGCCAATATCGAACAGGCCAGATTGAGGAAAAACGCCCAATGTCCCGGTGATTGAATGTAGATGACAATATTCAGCACGACCAGCAGTAGCAGCAACGACATCAAGATGGCATAGCCTTCTTTGTGTACATGCATGCGACGAAAGCGTTTTTTGTGTTTTGATGACTTGTTTGTTTCCACAATATCGAATAATTTTTATGATAACACAAATAATAGATACAGATAGATGGCCGGTCCGGCTAACAAGGTGCTGTCGAGACGGTCGAGTATGCCGCCGTGTCCGGGTATGATGTTGCCGGCATCTTTTTTGCCGACAGCGCGTTTCAAAAGACTCTCCAGCAGGTCGCCGAGCGTGCCGAATACAACCGTAACAACGGCAAAGGCTGCCCATTGCCACAATGTCATCGGATTAAGCCCCTCTTCCGGCGCAAATTTGAAATAGCCCAACAGCAAACCGGCACCGATGGCAAATACGGCACCGCCAACGAAACCTTCCCACGACTTGTGCGGCGATACATGTTTCAGCAGATGATGTTTGCCGAAAGCACTGCCCACCAAGTAGGCAAAGGTGTCGTTCACCCAAATGATGAGAAAAATACTCAACAGCAAATGTGGCTGCCAAGTGTCGCCCCAACTGAGAATACCGTAGAGCGAGGCAAACGGCAACGACACAAACACCTGTCCCAGAACAAAATAGGCCAAATTGTGCATCGGATGCTCGCAGTGGCGAAACAATTCGGCCACAAACGTGATGATAATCACCAAAATGTATGGCACAAAAAACAGGGCGACATGGCGCGGTTGGGGCAGTTCCAACCATTTGAAAATGTCGAACGCAAAGGCGTATGCAAATGCGCCTAACTGCAAGAAACAGTTGGCCGTGATGGCTGTGCCGCGCTGCACTTCGATGCGGTGATGTGCGTGCGTAATGTGGTGAAACTCTTTGATGCCGAGCGACGACAACACCAACATCAGTGCCAAAAATGTCCATTCGCTGACAATGATGGAGGTGATGAGTACAGCCACAAAAACGGCTCCCGACAGTGTGCGTACCAAAAGTTTTTTTAGATCCATGTTTGTATTTAAGCGTTGGTTAGGTTGTCGTTAGGTTCGGCCGGCGCAGGTGCCTCGTCGTTGTCGGCAACGTCGGTCGGTGTTTCGCTTTGCAATAGTTCGTCGGCGCGGCTTTTCCAAGGGCGTTTGCCAAGCACTTTTTCGACATCTTCGGCAAACAGCACTTCGCGTTCGAGCAGAATTTGGGCTAATTGGTTGTGCCCTTCTTTGTGCTCGGTCAGTATCGCTTTGGCGCGTTCGTATTGTTCGGCGATTATTTTCTTTGCTTCGGCATCGATGAGTTCGGCCGTTTTTTCGCTGTATGGTTTGGTGAAACCGTAGTCGGCTTGTCCGGTCGAATCGTAATAACTCATATTGGCCAATTTGTCGCTCATGCCGAAATAGGCCACCATGGCGTATGCTTTTTTTGTGGCGCGTTCGAGGTCGTTGATGGCGCCTGTGTCGAGCGTGTCGAAGAATAACTCTTCGGCGGCGCGTCCGCCCAGCAGCGAGCAGATGTCGTCGAGTATGTGTTCGCTCGAGGTCAGTTGGCGCTCTTCGGGCAGATACCATGCTGCGCCAAGGGCTTCGCCGCGCGGCACGATGGTAACTTTGACAAGCGGGTTGCCGTATTGCAGCAACCAACTGATGGTGGCGTGTCCGGCTTCGTGGAAAGCGATGTTGCGTTTCTCCTCTTGTGTCAGTATTTTGGTCTTTTTCTCCAATCCGCCGACGATACGGTCAACGGCATCGAGGAAATCTTGTTTTTCGACGGTCGCTTTGTCGTGGCGGGCGGCTATAAGTGCGGCTTCGTTGCACACGTTGGCGATGTCAGCGCCCGAAAATCCCGGCGTTTGGCGTGCCAAGAAGTCGATGTCGATAGATGCACCGAGTTTCAGTGGTTTCAGGTGCACTTCGAATATCTCTTTGCGTTCGTGCACATCGGGCAGTTCCACATGTATCTGGCGGTCGAAACGTCCGGCCCGCAGCAGTGCTTTGTCCAGAATGTCGGCGCGGTTGGTGGCTGCCAATATGATGACGCCACTGTTGGTACCGAATCCATCCATTTCGGTAAGTAGTTGATTCAGTGTACTCTCGCGTTCGTCGTTGCCGCCCATGCGCATGTTGTTGGAGCGTGCCCGTCCTACGGCATCAATCTCGTCGATGAATACGATGCACGGTGCTTTCTCTTTGGCTTGGCGGAAGAGGTCGCGCACGCGGCTGGCGCCCACGCCTACGAACATCTCCACAAAGTCGCTGCCCGACATGGAGAAGAATGGTACGTCGGCTTCGCCGGCTACGGCTTTGGCCAACAGGGTTTTACCTGTTCCCGGAGGTCCGACAAGCAGAGCACCTTTGGGAATTTTGCCGCCCAAATCGGTGTATTTTTTCGGATTTTTCAGGAACGATACTATCTCTTCGACTTCCTGTTTGGCGCCGGCCAATCCGGCTACGTCCTTGAATGTTACTTTGGTTTTGCTTTTGTCGTCTTTGTCGAACAGTTGCGCTTTCGATTTGCCTACGCTGAAAATGCCTCCGGCGCCGTTGCTCATGCGTCGTGTCATCAAGATGAAGAATAAAATGAGCAGCAGGAACGGCAGTACCGAGAATAGAAACATGTCGAGGTAATCTTTGCCGTCTTTGTAGGAAACTTCGCCGGTGAACAAGGCCTCTTTTTGCAGTTCGGCAATGAGTTTCGAAAACTCTTCGACCGATGGCACGGTGGTGTAGATGTGCAGCAGTTTGTCGTCGGCAGCGGTTTCGCCGGCAAAAAACTGTTTGGCGCAAGTGGGCTCTATTTCGGCTTCTACGCGGTTTTGGGTGATGTTGACGGTCAACGATTTGACACACCCGTTGCGCAATCCGGTTTCCAATTTGGAGTAGGTAACTTCTTTGGACGACGAGTTGCCGTCGTAGAATACCGACACGAGGAAGAATATGCCGATGGCCAAATAGATCCAATAGAAGTTGAATCGTGGTTTGAACGGTTTCGGCTTGTTGGGCTGCGGTGTCGTTTGTGGTTTGTTTTGTTGGTCGTTCATAGCGTTGTGGTTAGTGTCGTCGTTTTATTCTACGTCGGGGTATTCGGTGATGACGGCATCGGCCCAAAGGTGTTCGATGTCGTAGAAGGCGCGTGTTTCGCGGCGGAATATGTGTACGATGACTGCGCCGTAGTCGAGCGCAATCCATTCGCTGTTTTCGAAACCGTCGGAGGCAAATGGTTTTTCGCCGGCGTTTTTGCGCACATAGTCTTTCACCTCGTAGGCGATGGCGGTAACGTGTACGTTGGAGTCGCCTTCGCATATCACAAAGTGCTGACACGGTGCGTTCAGTTTGGTCATATCCACGGTTACAATGCGTTTGGCTTTCTTCTCCTGCATGCCGGCAATGATGGCATCAATCAGTTTTTTTTCGTCTTTCTTCATACTCTAAAAAATTAAACTACAAATGTACGTTTTCTTTTTGAATTATACAATAATCGGGGCGGTTTTTTTGTCAGAATTTTTTTGTCGGGAGTCAGAACAATAATCCGTGTATGTACATCCACAGCAAATAGCGTGCAAATTTGCCGACAAGCATGGCTGTCGATGCAATCCGGAAGTTGCAGCGCATAAATCCGGCAGCCACGGCGATGATGTCGCCAACGAATGGCAGAAACGAGAAGAACGATATCCAATCGCCATAGCGCACGAACCATTTGCGTGTGCGTTCGATTTTGTCGTGCGACACATGCAGCCATTTTTCTATCCATTCTATTTTGCCGAGGCGCCCCAACCAATAGCAGGTGATTCCGCCCAACCAATTGCCAAAAGTGGCGCATAGTACGCATATCCACGCATTCAAGCCGCCGAAAACCAGTGCCGAAAAGACTACTTCGGAACTGAACGGCAAGATGGTGGCTGCCAAAAAAGCAGCCAAAAAGAGACCTGCGTATCCATATTCGGCAAAATCGGTCAACATGTCAGAACCCAAATGCAAAAAGTGTGCGACACACCACAACGGTCGTCAAAAAAATCCAAAACAATATGTTGGCACATTTGGTGGTGGTGTTGGTGGCAAAATAGAAGCAGATGATGAGCAACAGAAACGTGAATGGCACGAGTAGCAGCGCATCGAATCGCATGAACAGAATCGCAACAATCAGCGTGTAAACCAAGCCGCAGTTGATGAATAGGTAGTTGAGGCGTGTGTGCAGATTGTAGTTGCTGCCCGATACGAACCGACACAGCAACGAGCCTGCGAATACCGTGCATAGCGTTACTGCAAAAGCCACTTCGGAGGCGAGCGGTGTTGCTATGCGCCGGATGTCGAATAGTGCGGGCGCAGGTATGCCGGCGGCGAGTTCGGGCAAACGGTCGGCCAAAAAGAAACCGCCTGCGACAAGGAATAACGGCATGAATATTCCTGCCAAAAATGTACAAAATGTGCGTGCGGTGAGCGCCCCAAAGAGTATGAAACCGAACAGCACGAGCGGTATCAGCCAAACGTAGTCGAAATCGAACAGCACAGCGCACATGATGAACAATCCGCAGTTGAATGTTTGGGCAATGCATTCCCGCTTTTGCTCGTACATCGACAGCAGTTGCGACAATGTCAGCAGCAACCCGACAAAAGCCACGGTGGACGCGTCGAAAAACTGCCAACGGCTGTTGGCCGCACCGGCTGTCAACAAAATGATGACGGGCAACGCACTGCGCATCGGCAATATGCGGTAATGTTCGCACATCAACATTATCCAATAGACAATGACTGTCCAGCAAAGATATTGGACAATGTGCGCCCACAAGGCCGGCAATGCAAACCATTGGTATTGGCCGAGCACTACAAATGCGTAGGCACTTTGTGCATGGCGCGTGCCGAACATGTCGGGCAAAAACCACAGCAAGCCGGCAACGATAATGGCAACGACGTGTTGCAGCGGCAATAGCGTTTGTAATTTTTTCAGAATCTGCATCGTGTGTGAATGGTTGACTACAAATGATTTGCAAAATTACGCAAAAAGTATGATATGACAAACGGGATTGTGCCCGAAAGCGAACAATCCCGTTGTCGATGGCGGTCGATGCGACTTGTGCGCGTTGTTTTATGGCACAACTATTTTGACGATTCTGTTGTCGATGGCGACAAAATAGATGCCCGCAGCGGCCGGTAGCGTTGCTGTCGAGGTGTGTTGTTGCCAAATGCAGCGACCCGCGGCATCGTGTACGACGATGTTGTGCGGTTCGTCGGCGTGGATGTGTAGCGTGGCGTTTTCAGCCCAAACGTATGTGCAATCGTTGTCGATAGTGTTGAGGCCGGTTGCGGCTTTGACCAACACGGACAGGGCGATGTATTTGTCGGCGGCGCCACGCGATGCCAATTTGATGTAGGCCTCGTGTACGCCTTCGGTGTCCGACTCGAATGCGACGGTGAATTGTCCGCCGGAGGTCGGTAACGTGTTGGTCGATAGTTCAAACCGTCCGGCATTGGCACCACCGATGGTCAGTTTGATGGGCTCGGTGAGATTTTTGGTGGTTACCGTTATGGGCGTTGATGTGATGGCGGTACTTTTGGTGGCGGTCATGATGACGGATGCCGAGTCGGCATTCAGCGTTGGTATGTCGGTGCGTCCCCACGACACATCGTCGATGTAGTAGGTGGTGGAGTTGGCGTTGCCGCTATTGCCTGCAAAACGGAAAGCCATGAAAAAGACATCGGCAATGTTTTCTCCGGCAAGGTCGAGGTGAAATTCGTACCACTCGCCATTTTGGTCTTTATCGGCGGGAATGTCGATGTCGAGTTTCTGCTTGTACAGACCTTTGTCCGGTATGGTGTCGATGTAATAAACTTCCAACACGGTGGAGTGTCCCTCGAACATAAAATTGCCCATCACACGGAACGTGAATAGTTGCGATGCGGCATTGAGGTAGTCGAGCGGTGGTGTTACCAGCCACATTTCCCACGGGTCGTCCTCGGTTTGCTGCCACACATAAGCCGTGGCTTTGGCGTAGTGGTCGATGATGTTGTCTTGTGCGTCTTTGTCGGCAAATCCCCACCAAGGGCGTTGACCTTGCAGCACAACATTTTGCCAACCATCTAAGGCGATTGCTTGGTTGTGGTCGGTGGTGCTGAATGGTTCCACCAACAGTGTGCGCGGATTGTCCATCGTCCACACAAAGGTCGAGTCGTAGTCGGCTGTGCCGGCTGTACCTGTGGCTGTGCCCGTTACGGTAATCGCCACATCGTCGGCTTTGTCGCTCGAGAATGTGATGCGCGAACTATAAGTGCCTGCTGCCGTGGGGTGGAATGTGATGCGCACAGGCACGGTTGTGTTTTGTGTGAACATCGAATTGTTGATGGTGAATGCGGCGCCTTGCAGATGTTCTACTTTGGCATACACATAGTCGATGCAGTTGGTGCTGGTCAGTTGCACTGTGATGCTGCTGTCGGCATTGACGGCGGCTGTAAAAGGCGCAATGCTCGCCGGTGCGATGCTCAGTGTGGGTGGCTGCGCAGGGTCGTAACTTTTGCCCGTCAGGCTGATGGTTTGCGATAGTTCGGGGTGGTTGCTGCTCTCGATAATCAACATCGCCTTGTGTGTGCCCACGGCCGTGGGGTGGTACGACACAACGACTTGCGCTTCGGCGGCTGTGCTGCTGTTGGTCGATAGGCTGAAACAATCTCTGTTTGCACCGGTTATTTCGAGCGTTACGGGCGTAGTCAGGTTGGCCTGGCGGATGGTGAGCGGTGTCATGTTGGCGGTGGTGTTTATGGCGGCCGACACGCTGTTCAGTGCCGTGGGTGTAACGGTGAGGCGCGGTTCGGTGGTGGCATTGGCAACGCGCCGAAAACTGCAGTCGTCGAGCAGCACCACCGACTTTTTTGTTACACCGACGCGGAAGTTGAATCGTGATGCGCCTTCGGGCACGGTGGTGCGCACGGTTTTTTCGCTCCATACGTCGGCGGTGAAGGGTTGTGTGCGCAGCGCCACCGAGTCGTGTTTCAACTCTCCGTCCCTGCTGTGTTCCCAATAACAGTCGAGGCAGATGTCGCCGCCGGCTTGTGCCGTCAGCACTTTGTAGCGTATGCGCACCTCGCAGGTGTCGCCGGCTTGCAAGTCGGTGCCGAGGGTCGAAACGGCTTGCTGTACATACGCTTTGGTAAGGGTTACTTCGACGGTTTTCAGGGCTTGCGCGCCTTCTACTTTGTCGGTCGTTTCGGCAGCGGCCATACCCAGCGGAATGTGCCAATCGGTAAATGTTCCTGCTTCAAACAATTCAAAACCGGCGTTGCTCAGCAGTTCGTCGTCGGCCGACAACGGCACAAGTGCCATTGACAAAACAGTCAATAATGAAACTAATTTTTTCATAATCGATGATGTGTTTGTGCAAATGTGCGACAACTTTTTGCGGTTGCCGCACATTTACAAGTGTGATAATTAGGGCGTTATTTTACAACTACTTTGCAGGTCTGCCCGTTCATTTTGACAGCGTAAACGCCTTGCGGTAAGGTAAATGAGGCGTATGGCATGGCGGCGGCTTTGGCCACACAGATGCCTGTCAGATTGTAAACGGCAATGTCGGTCGTTGCATTTTCGACAATCAGCATGCCGGCCTGCGTGTAGCAATTCGTCGCGATGGTGGCTTTGTCGATGGCTACGGTCGAGGATTCGACGGTGATGTCGCTCCAACCGCGCGGCGCAATCAGCAGTTTCGAGGCCGATGTGGAGATGCCGACAACGGTAGCCCGTGCAGGAATGGTTTGTCCGGCGATGTCCGTAACGCTCGAGAATAGGCGCAAGGCGGCCTCTTTATCGTCTTGTGAGAAAGTTTCTTGCGCTGTACCAAATGTTCCTCCGGCGTTATTGAACGTAACATGTTCGATGCGCACGAGCCGATCGACGTATGCGGCTTTGTCGGCGTCAATCTCGGCCAACGTGGCTGTAACGGCATTCACGGTGGCTGTGCCATCGATGGTGATGTCGCAATAAGGAATAAATTCGTAGCCAACATTATCGGAAACGGTACCCAACAAACCGGCGGCTATTTTTGTGCCGGTCGGCAAGGCCGTGGCGCTTACTACGCCCCGCTCATCTTTCATGCGTATGCCGCCTTTGTCGTCTTGCAGATAGATGTATTTGTCGCCGTCTTGGTACGACACAACAACCGGATTTGTGATGCGGAATGCCGGCCCATCTTCCAAATTGACAGTGGCGGCTTGGGCGCGCAATTCTGCCAAGTCGGCCACATCGATGGTCGGTAGTACCATCCACGCGATAGGCACTTCGACGGCGGGGGCGTTCGTCGAGGTTATGGTCAGTTTCGGGTCGCATGTTGCGCCGGTGGCTTTCAGTGTCAGTGTCAGTTCAAAGCCTTCGGCACTCATCACCTGCTCTTTGGTGGCCGATGTAGCCGACAGCGTTACTTGGTCGCATGTCGAGGCGAAGGTTACATCGCCTTCGAGGTCGGTGCCTTTTACGGTTATTTTTTGTTCGTACTGTTCGTTGGAGAAAACCTCGTTGAATGTAATGCCTGTCGGTGCTATTATAGCCGGTTTTGTGGGTTCCGGTTCGGGGTCGGGGTCCGGTGTTGCACTTGGGAATAGTTCTGCCCATGTGGTGGCTACGCGGATTTCATCAAATTCTACAGTTGGACAAGTAGTGCGTTGACGTAAAAATATACCGGCAATTTTTGAAGCATCTGATTTTTGATTGGAAAGTTCTGCGTTATGTGAAATAGTTGGGGTGGTTGTGTCTTTTATAGGATTGACATATAGTCTTACCTCATCATTTTTAGTCCCATCAACAAACTTGTATTCTACTACTATTAGGTAGTTTGTGTTGAAATTCAAAACTGATGTATATGTTAAGGATGTCTTAAGTTCAGTGTTTTTTGCTACAGCCAACTTAAATCCTGCACCGTCGGCGATAGCATATACTCTGCCGTAATAGTTGGAACTGCCATCATTAAATCCAAAAAAATAATCTTCTGTTGAGCCTACGCTTGCTACATTGATAATTGCAGAAACAAAAACGCTGCCTGTCTTTTTATCAAGAAAACGTCGTGTGTCCGCAGTTCCATTAAGACTATTCAGTGTAACTTTGTTCCCCAATCCTGTTGAGTATCCATCGTACGATAAAGAACCTTCTGTCACTTGAATGGGATCTGTTGGAGTTTCAGCAGTTGCTGACCATCCGGCAATAGACCACCATTGAGTGCTATCATTACACAGTGCAGCACGTCCAATCGTTAATTGTCCTGCGGTTTTTTCGAAACTTTCGCTCCAAATGACCTCGGCAGTGGCGGTGGTGGTGGCAAACAAAAATGCAAGGAGCAGGTAAGAAATTTTAACTTTACCCCCCCCTAAAATTAAAAAGTACAATTTTTTCATAATACAACTGTTTTTTTTAAGGTGAATAATTTTTTTATCGGCGACAAAGGTACAACCTTTTTTGTATATAACCTAATAAAATAGCAATTTGATACAAAAAAAGTGGAAATTTTTGCTTTTTCGAAGCAAAATCCCCACTTCTTGTTGGTTTTCGGTGCTTATCGGCTTATTTCAGGCCGCGCCCTTTGAGCATGGCGTCGGGGTTGGGTTGCGCGCCGCGGAAACGTACGAACAGAGTCATCGGGTCTTCGCTGCCGCCTTTTTCGAGGCAGTTGCGGCGGAACGATGCGGCCGTGGCTTGGTCGAACAGCCCATTTTCTCTAAACAGTTCGAAGGCGTCTTTGTCGAGCACTTCGGCCCACAGATAACTATAGTAGCCGGCGCTGTAGCCGTTGTTGAACACATGGTTGAAGTTGGTGCTGCAGTAGCGCGGCGCAATTTCGGGAATAAGTCCGATTTTGGCCATTTCGTCTTTTTCAAACTGCTGCACGTCGATGCCGTCGATGCTTGTCAGTTCGTGCCAACGCATATCGAGTATGGCGGCGGCGGTCAGTTCCGTGGTCATGAATCCTTGGTTGAAATTGAGCGCGTTGCGTATTTTTTCGACCAATGTGTCGGGAATGATTTCGCCGGTTTGGTAGTGTTTGGCATATAGGGCGAGCACTTCGGGTTCGAACGCCCAATTCTCGTTTATTTGGCTCATCATTTCGACAAAGTCGCGCGGTACGTTGGTGCCGGCCACGCTCGGGTAGTGGCATTGCGACAGCAGGCTGTGCAGGGCGTGTCCGAATTCGTGGAACAGAGTTTCGACTTCGTCGAGCGTGAGCAGCGACGGTGTGTCGGCGGTGGGTTTGGTGAAGTTGCCCACGTTGACGACAATCGGGCGTATCATTTGGCCGTCGATATTGCTTTGGCTGCGGAAGTCGTTCATCCATGCGCCGCCGCGTTTGCTGGCGCGCGGGTAGTAGTCGGTGTAGAACAGACCGATGAGCGATCCGTCGGCATCGGTTATTTTGAATGCCTCGACGTCGGGGTGATACACCGGCACCGAGTCCAATTTTTCAAATTCCAATCCGTAGAGTTTGTGTGCGAGTGCAAATACGCCGGCGCGCACATTTTCCATTTGGAAATAGGGTTTGATTTCGCTTTCGTCGAGCGCATATTTTTCCTGACGCAATTTTTCGGTGTAGTAGTCCCAGTCCCACGCTTCGAGTGTGAATCCGCCGTCGGTGCGGTCGATGAGTTTTTGCAGTTCGGCGCGTTCGGCTTTGGCTTTGTTGTTGGCTGCGGCGAATATTTCGTCGAGGAATGTATCGACGGTGGCCGATGTTTTTGCCATGGTTTCGTCGAGTATGAAGTTGGCCGGTGTGTCGAATCCGAGCATGTTGGCTTTTTCGATGCGCAGGCGCATGATGTCGAGAATGATTTGGTTGTTGTCGTTCTCGTTGCCGTTGTTACCGCGGTTGATGTAGGCTTTATAGACTTTTTCGCGCAGGTCGCGGCGTGCGCTGTATTGCAGGAACGGGATGCGGCTCGGTGCGTGTAGCGTTATCAGATATTTGCCGGCGAGGCTGTCGGCGGCAGCGGCTTCGGCAGCGGCGGTGCGCACGGCTTGGGGCAGTCCGTCGAGGTCTTGCTCGTCGAGCACAAGCTTGAAGGCGTTGTTTTCGGCCAGCAGATTGTTGCCGAATTTTTGTTCAAGGCTCGACAGTTGTTTGTTTATCTCGCGCAGGCGATTTTGTTTGTCGGCAGGGAGTGCTATGCCGTTGCGCACAAAGGCGCGGTTCATGTTTTCGAGCACGGTGCGTTGTTCGGCTGTCAGGTCGAGGGCTTCTTTTTGTGCGTAGATGGCTGCCACACGTTTGTACAAATCGGGGTTCATAAACGTGTTGTCGTTGTGTTCGCTAATCAGCGGCAGCGCCTCTTCGACGATGGCTGTCAGGTTGTCGTTGCCATCGGTTTCGACAAGGTTGAACAGCACGCCGATGACTTTGGAGAGCAGTTTGCCCGATTTTTCGTAGGCGGCGATGGTGTTGTCGAATGTTGGCGCGGCGGTGTCGGCCACGATGGCGGCTATTTCGGCTTCGTGTTGTGCGATGCCTTCGCGTATGGCGGGCAGATAGTGTGCCTCTTCTATTTGGTCGAACGGCGGCAGGCCGTAGGGTGTGTCCCATTCGGCAAGGAACGGATTTTCGTTGTGGTTACAGCAAGCGGTCAGCATAAGCGATGCGATTAAAAATGTGGTGATTTTTTTCATATTGCTCTACAATTTTGTGTTTTAAAAGTTGTTTTTTTTCAGAGTGCAAAGTTATTGTTTTTTTGTGTATTGTGCAAATGTGGTTGTTCATTCGGCCGAATTGTTTATCGATGCCATGATGCGTTTGTATTCGATGGGCATCACTTTGATGAATTGGTTGACGCTGTGCTCCCATGTGTTGAGCAGGCGTTTGGCCAACGGGCTGCCTGTCAGTTGCAGGTGCCGGCGTATGTAACGTTGCAGTTCGTTGTCGTCGGCGTCGTTGTCGATGAGCGAGAGTTCTATCAATTCCATGTTGCAGTTGAAGTCGAAATCGTTGTTCGGATTCCACACATAGGCGATGCCGCCGCACATGCCGGCAGCGAAATTTTGCCCTGTCGGTCCCAGCACGACGACGCGCCCGCCGGTCATATATTCGCAGCAGTGGTTGCCCACGCCTTCGACGACGGCTGTGGCGCCGCTGTTGCGCACGCCGAAACGTTCGCCGACGCGTCCGTTGATGTACACTTCGCCGGCTGTGGCACCGTAGAGCAGGGTGTTGCCTGCTATGATGTTTTCGGCGGGGTCGAAGGTGCTCTCTTTGGGCGGTGTTACGATGATGTGTCCGCCCGAAAGTCCTTTACCCAAATAGTCGTTGGCGTCGCCTTCGAGCCGTAGTGTGATGCCTTGGTGCAGGAATGCGCCGAAACTTTGTCCGGCCGATCCTTTGAACGTTACTGCGATGGTGTCGTCCGGTAAGTGTCGGTAGGTGTCGTGCGTGGCGATGTAGCCGCTGAGCATGGCTCCAACGCTGCGGTTGGTGTTGGCTATCGGCATTATCAGATCGACTTTGTTGTGTGCGGCAAGTGTTTTGCGTGTAATGTCGATGATGAGGCTGTCGGTGGCGTTTTCGACTTGCGGGTGCAGTGTGCCGTTCCAGCGTGGTGCGGCGCCGTTGTCGATGTGTGCGAGCAGGCGCGTCAGGTCGGTTTTGTCGGCGGTGCCGCCGGTGTGGCGTTGTCGCAGCAGGTCGCTGCGCCCGATGATGTCGGACAGCGCTGTGTAGCCCATGGCGGCTAATTGTGTGCGTACGTCGCGGGCGACGAATCGCAGGTAGTTGATGATGTACTGTGGCGACCCTTTGTATTTGGCGCGTAGTTCGGGGCATTGTGTGGCGATGCCGGTGCAGCATTGGTTGGTGTGGCATTTGCGGTCCATAATGCAGCCGAGCACAATCATCAGTGCAGTGGCGAAACCGTATTCTTCGGCGCCGAGCAATGCGCTGACGATGACGTCGCGTCCGTTTTTCAGTTGTCCGTCGGCTTGCAAGCGTACATTGCCGCGTAGGTGGTTGATCATCAGTGTTTGTTGTGCTTCGGCCAAGCCTATTTCCATGGGCAGTCCGGCGTACACGATCGAACTCAAAGGTGATGCTCCGGTGCCGCCATCGCTGCCGCTGATGAGTATGACGTCGGCTTTGGCTTTGGCAACACCTGCGGCGATGGTGCCTACGCCTGTTTCCGACACCAATTTGACGCTGATGCGGGCGTGCGGATTGACGTTTTTCAGGTCGTGAATGAGTTGCGACAGGTCTTCGATGGAGTAGATGTCGTGGTGTGGCGGTGGAGATATGAGTGTGATGCCCGGAATGGAGTGTCGTGTGCGTGCTATCATTTCGTCCACTTTGAATCCGGGTAGTTGGCCGCCTTCGCCGGGTTTGGCGCCTTGTGCCACTTTTATTTGAATTTCGGCGGCGTGTGTCAGGTATTCGGTGGTTACGCCGAAGCGTCCCGATGCCACTTGTTTGATGGCGCTGCCGAGCGATATTCCGTCGCGTGTGGCGTCGAAACGTTCGGGCAGTTCGCCGCCTTCGCCGGTGTTGCTGGCTCCGCCCAGCAGGTTCATGGCGTAGGCTATGTCTTCGTGTGCCTCTTTGCTGATGGCGCCGAACGAGATGGCTTCGGCTACAAAGCGTTTCACGATGGCCTCTTCCGGTTCTACTTGGTCGATGGCTATCGGTTGCCGGTCGGATTTGATGTCCAGCAGGTCGCGCACGAACATCGGTGCATCGTGATTGGTGGTCAGCTGCGCGAATGTGCCATAGAGGTCGTAGTCGTTGGTTTGTGCCGCTTTGCGCAGGGCTGCAATGGTTTTCGGGTTCCATGCGTGGCGTTCGCCGTCGGTGCGATAGGCATATTTGCCACTGTTGGCAATGGTTTGTGCCGTGTCGCCTGCAAATCCTTGTTGGTGTTTGCGCAGCACATCGGCGGCCACATCGTCGATCTCGATACCTTCGATGGGCGCCGAGCCGCCACCGAAATAGGTGTCGAGCAGGTGCGACGATATGCCGAGTGTTTCGAACAATTTGGCGCCTTTGTAGCCCAAAATGGTAGATATGCCCATTTTGGAGATGATTTTTTTCAGACCTTTGTTGATGGCGTTGATGTAGTAGGTGCGTGCGGTGGCGTAGTCGAGTTGCAGTTCGCCGCGTTTGACCAGCGCGTCGAGTGTGGCAAACACGATGTAGGGATTGACGGCACTTGCTCCGTAGCCTATCAGCAGGGCGACGTGCATCACTTCCACTATCTCGCCGCTTTCGACAATCAGGGCTGTTTGTGTGCGCTTGTGACAGCGAATGAGGTGGTGATGTATAGCCGAAAGCATAATGAGCGATGGTATGGGCGCCAGCGTAGCGCTGACGCTCTTGTCGCTGATAATGATGTAGTTAAATCCATCGTCGACGGCTTTTTCGGCTTGGTGGCAAAGGCGTTCGATGGCGCGGCGCATGCCGTCGGCACCTTCGGCTACGGGGAACACCATATCGAGCGTCAGGGTGCGAAAACCTTTGTAGGCAATGTTTTTCAGAATGTCGAGTTCGGTGTTGGTGATGATGGGCGATTTCAGTTCTACCACTTTGCACAACTCGGGTGTGGGGTTCGAAATGTTGCCGTTGACCGACCCGATGAAACTCTTCAACGACATGACGGTCTGTTCGCGCAGCGGGTCGATGGGCGGATTGGTTACTTGTGCAAATTGCTGGCGGAAATAGTCAAAAAAACGGTGCGGTTTGTCCGAAAAAATGGTCAGCGGCGTGTCGTTGCCCATCGAATAGGTTGGCTCCACTTGGTTGCGGGTCATGGGTTTCAGCACGTTTTCGATGTCCTCGGTGCTGTAGCCGAACACATGCAACAAGCGGTCGTAGTTGTCGATGGCGTGGCTTATTTTTCGGCCGCTTTTGATGTCGCCCAACACCACGCGGTTGCGTTTTAGCCATTCTCGGTAGGGATGTTCGGTGGCAAGGGCGTGTTTTATCGCTTCGTCGTCGAGAATTTTCCCTTGTTGCATGTCCACCATAATCATTTTGCCGGGGCGCAGGCGTTGTTTTTGCGATATGTTTTCGGGGGCGATGTCGAGCACGCCGGCTTCCGATGCCATGATGAGTGTACCCTGTTTGGTGATGACGTAATGGCAGGGACGCAAGCCGTTGCGGTCGAGTATGCCGCCGGCATAGCGTCCATCCGAAAAGAGTATGGCCGCCGGCCCGTCCCACTGTTCCATGAATATGCTGTGATATTCGTAAAACTCTTTCAGATAGGCAGTTAGCGGATTGTGGCTGTCGCTGCTTTCGGGTATCAGCATCGATAGTGTGTGGGCAATGGGTATGCCGCTGCGTACAAAAAACTCGACGGCGTTGTCCAGCGATGCGCTGTCGCTCATGCCGGGTTGGATGATGGGCGACAACTCCTCGATGTTTTGCAGATTGGCCGATTGCAAACCCGATTCGCGTGCTTCCATCCACAGCCGATTGCCTTTGATGGTGTTTATCTCGCCATTGTGCGCTATCATTCTGAAGGGTTGCGCCAAACTCCATGTCGGGAATGTGTTGGTCGAAAAGCGCGAGTGCACCAACGCCATGGCGCTGGTAAAGTACGGGTTGCTCAAATCGGTAAAGTAGCGCCGCAGTTGCAACGATGTGAGCATGCCTTTGTATATCAGTGTGCGGGTCGATAGGCCGGCAATGTAGCAACTTTTTTTGTCGCCGATGTTTGATGCTGCAATCCGGTTTTCTACCTTTTTCTCGACTTTGTACAGTCGGTTTTGCAGGTCGGCTTCGTATTGTTCCACAGCCGTTTGCGCATCGTCGTCGCCCGACACGAACAGTTGGTCGATGCGTGGTTCGGTACGTGCTGCATCGTCGCCCAGCACACTGCTGTCCACCGGCACATGGCGCACATGCATCAGGCGCAGACCTTCGTCGGCGAGTGTGCGCCGAATGATGTCCATAAAGGTGTCGGCATCGGCATCGTTGCGCGGCAGAAACACCACGCCCACGCCGTAACGCCCTTTTTCGGGCACGGGAATGCCGTTCAACAAAATAAATTCGTGGGGAATTTGTACCATGATGCCGGCGCCGTCGCCCGATTTGGAGTCGGCACCTTCGGCACCGCGGTGCGACATGTGTTCGAGCACTGTCAGGGCTTCATCGACAACATCGTGCGATTTGACGCCGTTGATGTGAACAATCAGACCAACGCCGCAAGCATCGTGTTCGTTTGCGGCATCGTAAAGCAAACGATTTTTCATACTGAGAATCCTTAATGACCTTAAAACCGCGCAAAGGTAATTAAAAATCGGATATAACCTGTTGTCTCTGCTACTTTTTAACAAAAAAATCCGGCATTTTTTGCGCGATAACAAAAAAAAGAGCCGCAAGCAGCGACTCTTTGGCGGTGGCATCATTCCACGCGGTTATTTGCGTTTTTGTTGTTGCATGGCGCGCATTTGCTCGCGTTGTGCGGCTTCGAGGCGTGCCATGAATCCCGATTTTTTGGCGGGTTTTGATTTGCGCGCTTCCAATTTGGCCAACAATTTTTTCTCATCGACAAACAGACGGAACAAATAGGTTTGCAGAATGGTGAACAACAGCGAGATGAAGTAGTAGTAACTCAAGCCCGACGCATAGTCGTTGAATATGAACATAAACATCAGCGGCATCAGATACATCATCCACTTCATTACTTTCATTTGGTCGGCGGCGCCGGCTTGCGAAGCCATGTTTATTTTGGTGTAGATGATGTTGGTTACGGTCATCAGCAGGCAGAACAGACTGATGTGATTGCCAAAATAGGGCGTGATGAGCGGAATGTAGGTATCCCAACTGATGATGGCGTCGTAACTCGACAAGTCGTGTGCCCACAAGAAACTCTTTTGGCGCAGTTCTATGGCTGTCGGGAAAAAGGCGAACATGGCAAACAATATCGGCATTTGCAGCAGCATGGGCAGGCAGCCGCTCATGGGACTGACTCCCACCTTGTTGTACAGCGCCATGGTGGCTTGCTGACGTTCCATCGCTTTTTCGGGCGGATATTTGGCGTTTATTTCGTCGATTTGCGGTTTCAGTACACGCATTTTGGCCGTTGACATGTACGATTTGTAGGTAAACGGCAGAATAATCAACTTCACGACGATGGTCATCAGCAAGATGATGATGCCGAAGTTGTTGATGTAGCGGCTCAGAAAGTCGAACAGCGGAATGACGAACCATTCGCTCACCCAACGGAATATAGCCCAACCGAGCGGAATGATTTTTTCGAGGCGCAATTCGTCTTCGTCGGTTTCGGCCGTGTCGTCGTAACTGCGGAGCACCTTGTATTGGTTCGGTCCCAGATAGATGCGGAAACGGCTGGCTTCGGCACCTTGTGGGTCGAATGCTACCGATGTGGCTGTCTCGTAGTGTTTCAGGTAGCCGGGGCGTTTGTCGATGATGGTACTCTGCAATTCAGGCGACTGAAACGATTTCTCGGCGATGAATATGGTGCTGAAAAATTGGTCTTTGTAGGCTATCCAACGCACTTTGCCCGAGGTTTTTTCGTGGTCGTTTTTCGATTCGCTCATCTGCTCCATGTCGTCGTTGTTGTACCGATAGTTGAGCGTGGCGTAACGGCTTTCGAATTTGCGGCTTTTTTCTTGTTGGCGAATGTCTTGTTTCCAACTCATTTCCAACGAGTTGTTGCGCAGATTGAGCAACTGCGCCATGTTGTGTGCCTTGATGTCGAATTGCACCATGTAGTCGTCGGGTGTCAGGCGGTAGGTGAAGTCGAGGTAGTTGCTGTCGGTAACGGCCATGCGCATCACTACGGTTTGCGAATCGATCACAATCGGTTCGAAGTACATGTCCTGCGTGTTGATGACCCGATGTTGGCTGGTCAGCAGCGCAAAGTTGAGTGCGCTCTCGTCGCTTTCGAACAGTATCAGCGGCAGCGAGTCGCTCGTCTGATACGCTTTTAGTTGCGCCGAATAGATGCGCCCGCCTTTGTTGTCCAGCGTGAGGCGCAGCACACTGTTTTCGAGTGTGGTCAGTTGTTCGGTGCCGGTGGCAACGGCGGCAAAATCGCCGTACTTGGCTGCGTAATCTACCGGCTGGTTTTGTGCTGCCTGATGTTGTATTTCGGCTTCGAGCATGGCCGACAGACGTTCCACCTCTTGCTCGGCGGCAATCGAATCGCGGCGGTGCTGTGCCGCAGCGCGCTCTTCGGCACTTGGCTGGGTAAACCAATTGAACCCAATGATAATCAGGAAAATAAGTACAAATCCAATGACTGTGTTTTTATCCATAAAGCATACGTTTTGTCCGACAAAAAAATGATGATACTAAAAAAATGGGACTGCAAAGTTACAACTTTCGGCGGAATTGACAAAATAGATAGTGCATTGTTGGCATTTTTTTCGTATCTTTGTGCCGAAGTTTTTAGAATTATGGTTATTTCATCGGCTAAATTTGTGGTATCGAACAGCGATTGGCGCCAATGTCCGTCGTCGTCGTTACCGGAGTATGCGTTTATCGGGCGCTCGAACGTGGGCAAATCGACTCTTATCAATCGGTTGACAAGTAAACACGAATTGGCAAAAACGTCGTCGAAGCCTGGTAAAACGCTGCTTATCAATCACTTCTTGATAAATGACACTTGGCATTTGGTCGATTTGCCGGGCTATGGCTATGCCCAAACGGGCAGGGAACAACGTGCGCGCCTGCGTGCCATGATTGAGGGTTATGTGCTGCATCGCGCCGAGTTGGTCAATCTGTTTGTGCTGGTCGATTCGCGTTTGGAACCACAGCGCATCGATTTGGAGTTTATGCAATGGTTGGGCGAAAACGAGGTGCCGTTTGCCATTGTCTTCACCAAGTCCGACAAACTGTCGCCATCGCGCCTGAAAGCCAATGTAGCGGCCTACAAAGAGAAGTTGCTCGAAACGTGGGAGGAGTTGCCGCCCGTGTTTGTTACTTCGTCCGAAACGGGCTACGGCCGCACCGAATTACTCGGCTACATCGACGAGTTGAACCAATTGCCGCCGGCCGCCGAGTAGTCTGTCTTGTCTCCAAAAAAAGAAAATTGTCGGCTTTATCCTTTGTTTTTGAAAGCGAGGGCATAGAGCCGCATCTGTTTGACCATGGCCAACAAGCCGTTGCTGCGCGTGGGCGATAGGTGCTCTTTCAGTCCTATCCGGTCGATAAAGTGCAGGTCGGAGGCTAAAATTTCGTCGGGCGTGGCACCCGACAGCACTTCGATGAGCAGTGCCACAATGCCTTTGACGATGACGGCGTCGCTTTCGCCGCGAAACGTGATGTGTCCGTCGGTGTAGTCGGCAGCGAGCCATACGCGGCTTTGGCAGCCTTGAATCAGATTTTGGTCGGTTTTGTCGGCCTCGGGCAGCGGTGCGAGCGTGTTGCCCAAATCCACCAGATATTGGTAGCGATCCATCCAATCGTCGAATGCGCTGAATGTGTCGATTATCTCCTGTTGTTTTTCGTTGAGTGTCATGGTTTTGTGGCTTTAGTAGTTGTTTCGAGGTGCAAAATTACAAAAAAACGTGGAATTGTTGGTTGGTATTGAATAAATGTTTATTTTTGCAGATGTCAAAAGCGTTTGGCAATATTTTTTTTGAAGCGTTAAGTTTCTTTCTTGCTAAAAATCGCCAATTTTTTATCACGAGAAGGACAATCCGGACGCTCATGTGTGCTATATGCTCGGTTTATGCCGAGTTGATAGCCGCGTGAGGTGATTGTTTATTCGTGATGGGGTGTTTGGCGATACCTTAGCAAGGTAAACTTTCAGTTCTCACGCTTTTTTTATTGTTTATTTTTAGTTTAATCGGCCGAATCGGAGGACTGCAAGGCAAAAATAAATTTTTACAAGATGAAAAAATTAGTTTTTTTTATGGTAAGTGCATTGGCTGTGGTGCTGTGTAGCAGTTGCGACCAACAAGCCGAACAACAGCTTCAAACTTCGGTACTTGGCAATTATTGCGAAGTGACGGTGTTGGCGTATGGTGGTGATGCTGTACATTTTGATACTTATTATTATTCGAATGTTGTAATTTCGTACGAGGGTGGCAGTGGCACCAATTTCGGTACCTATATGGTGCCGCAACAGGGCGACGTTACCGTGTCGTGGACTTATGATTATTCTAATTCTTATGATTGCAGCGAAACCTTCAATGTGGGCTCGGCCGTCAAAATGACGATTGTAGTTAGAGGAAGTTCGGCATCGGCCAATTATTAAGCGTGTTTACAGGCTGTCGTCCCGGCCAATTGTAAGGTGGTGCATGCGTGCACCACCTTATTTTATTATTGGGTTATTTGTTCCCAAGCGTGCCAAAAGTCGGGGTACGATTTGCTCACAACGTCGGGTTGCTCGATGACTATCGGCATCAGTGTGGCGAGCGGCGCAAAGGCCATGGCCATGCGGTGGTCGTTGTAGGTGGCTATGTGCGGCAACGGGTTGGCGGTGCAGCGTGTGCCGTCCCATGCAAGGGTGGCGGTGCCGGCTGCAAGCACAAAACCGCATTTGCGCAATTCGGCGGTAAGGGCGGCTATGCGGTCGGTCTCTTTGATGCGCAGGGTGTGCAGACCGCTGAATGCGAAGGTGACGCCCAAAGCACAACACAGCACGGCAAAGGTTTGCGCCATGTCGGGTATGTTGCCGAAGTCGTGGGCAAAATGCGTCGGTAGAGTGCCGCCGGTGTAGGTGATGCGGGCATGTCGGTCGCCGAACTGCGTGGTTATGCCAAACGCCTCGAACAATTCGGCGATGTGCGCATCGCCTTGCCACGAGTGCGGTTGCAGTTGCGGTAACACCAGGCTGCCGCGGCGTGCTATGGCCAACAGTTCGTACCAATACGATGCCGCCGACCAATCGTTTTCGACGGTGAATGGCGTGGCGGCGTAGTGTCCTGCTTCGATGGTGATGTCGGTGGGCGACAGGGCGACTTGTGCACCGAAGTGTCGCATCATGGCGGCTGTCAGTTCGACGTATGGCCACGAGGTGGCGGCATCTGCAAGGTGGAGCGTCAGTCCACCTTCGATATATGGTGCAATCATCATCAGTGCCGAAAAATATTGGCTGCTTTGTCCAAAGTGGGGCGTGAGTACACTTCCGTGCAATTTTTTGCCGCAGATGCGTAGCGGCGGAAAACCCTCTTGTCCGGCGTAGGCAATATCGGCGCCGAGCGTGCGCAGCGCATCGACCAGCGGCCCGATGGGACGTTGCAGCATGCGTGCCGAACCGGTGAGTGTAACGGTGCGGCCTTGTTGCGTGGCAAAAAACGCGGTCAGAAAACGCATGGCTGTGCCTGCAGCGCCTATGTCGATGGTGTCGGCATCGGTGTGGAGGGCGTGTTGTAGTGCATCGGTGTCGTCGCAACGAGCGATGTTGGCGCATGTGCAGGCATGTCCGCTCAGTGCGTCGATTATCAGTGCGCGGTTGCTGATGCTTTTCGATGCCGGCAAGGTTGGCGCGCCTGTCAGCGGCGCCTGTGGCGGTATGTGTGGCAGGTGGCGTTCCACGTTAGTTGACGAAACCGGGTGCTTCGCTGTTTTTGCGCCCTTTCCATACATCGCTCAACACGGTGGTGGCGGTTTGTCCCCCTACGATGTAGATGTAGTTATCGCCATCGACGACGGTGGAGTGCCCGTGGCGTGGCAGCCACAAATCGGGCAGCGCGTCTTTAGCGGCTACGGTGTCCCAGGTCAGGCCGAAGTCGGGCGAATACCATTGTTTGTCGGTGCGTGGACCGTTGTCGTCGGCACCGCCTATCAGCAGCAGTTGGTCGGCATATTGCACGACGGTGGCGCCGTAGCGTGGCGCGAACCATTCTTTGGCGGCCGACAGGTTAGCCCAATAACTGCCGTCGGCACTGCTCCACACGGTACCGAGTATGGTGCCGTCAGCCTGTTTGCCGCCTACCACGAAAGCGCGGTATTTGCCCGAAGGCTCCGCATCGACACAGACAGCAAAATCGCTGTCGGGAAATGTGTTTGGCAGGTTGCCCAAGTTGTTCCACGTCGTCAAATCGGACGATGCAAACATACAGCGCGTGTCGGCATTTTGCCCGATGGCAAATAGTTGATTATTCATGGCAAATGCCAGGCGCGATACCGGCAGCCCGTTGGCGCGTTCGGTCCATGTGGTCGGTGTGGCGGCGGCTTGGTAGAGCGTGTTGCCGTCGATGGCCAGCAGACAACTGTCGGTGGCGACGATGCCGTCCAAATCGGTGGTTGCCGGCAGACCTGTTACTGCGGCGCGTGTCCATTGTGTGCCGTTGGTGCTGACGAACAGTGCGATGTCAGTGGCGTTTCTGACAAAATGCAGCAACCGATTGTCGTGTATGACGGTTTTTTGTTGAACGACTGTCGGGTCGGCGAATAGTTCGGAGTTCACACCCTGCCAATTATACAAATCGGGGTCGATTTGATGAGCGCAGGCGCGCACAATGTAGGTGCGTGTCGATTCGCCATCGGCGGCGAGCGTGCGTATGGTTACCGGTTTTGTAAAGTCGATGGTGTCTTTGCCCGTGTAGGTGATGGTGTCGTTTATCACGATGCTTTTCAGCGCGTTGCCAAATATGGTGGGCGTCAGTTGGTGCATCGGCGCAAGGTACGGCAGCGAGTCGGTGTTGTAGATGAGGTTGCTGTCGTTGTCGATGATGAATTTCGTCTTTTTGATGGCCGACACGCTGTCGTGCGACAGGTAGAACATACTCAGCGTGGTGTCCGACGACACCGTCGTTGTGTTTTCCTTTTCGGTGCAGGCTGTTGTCAGACCAAGGGCAACACACAGAATGATGCAAAGATACCGTGTTTGTTTCATACGCTTGTCAGATAGAAAGAATTTGTAAAACGCCGATTTTCGATTTGTTTATCGGCTTGTCGTCTTTGATGGCTTTGGTGAAAGGCACGAGTACCAATTCGTCGTGTACGAGGCCAACCATCACGCTGCGTTGTTCGTCGAGCAGTGCGTCGATGGCTGCCACGCCCATACGGCTGGCTATGATGCGGTCGTAGGCTGTGGGTGTGCCGCCGCGTTGCAGGTGTCCGAGTATGGTTACGCGTGCATCGAATGTGGGATAGTCGCGTTTCATGCGTTCGGCCAATGCGGTAGCGCCTCCGCCGCCTTCGGCCACGATGACAATGCTGCTGTTTTTCGATTTGCGGAAGCCGTTTTTGATGAGTTCTTCGAGTTGTTCCTCGTTGGTTTGTTCTTCGGGAATGATGGCGGCTTCGGCACCCGAAGCGAGTGCGCTGTTCAGTGCGAGGAAACCGGCGTCGCGTCCCATCACTTCGACAAAGAACAGACGCTCGTGCGAGTTGGCGGTGTCGCGTATTTTGTCCACCGCTTCGACGATGGTGTTTAGCGCCGTGTCGTAGCCGATGGTGCTGTCGGTGCCGCATAGGTCGTTGTCGATGGTGCCGGGCAGTCCGACAATCGGTACGTTGTATTCTTGTGCAAAGATGCGCGCGCCGGTGAAGGTGCCGTCGCCACCGATTACCACCAGCGCGTCAATCTCTTCGCGCACCATGGTTTCGTAGGCTATTTTGCGGCCTTCGGGTGTGGTAAATTCCTGACAACGAGCCGTTTTCAGTATGGTGCCGCCGCGTTGTATGATGTTGCTCACGTCTTCGGTGTGAAACTCTTTGATTTCGCCCGTTATCAAACCTTTGTAACCGCGATAGATGGCTTTCACGCGGATGTGGTTGAATATGGCGGCACGTGTTACCGAACGTATGGCTGCGTTCATACCGGGAGCGTCGCCGCCCGATGTCAAAATGCCGATGCAATTAAGTTTGTACATAATGTCTTGTTTATTTGATGATTAGTGAATTAAAAGTTTTCGTATATTATAGGTTTATCGTAAATTTTCAAATATTCATTGATATCTTCGGTTGCAATTTTGAAAAAAGCGCCTAATTTGTCGCGCTTCCATTTGGCTTCTTCGTAAGTCATCGTGGTAGAAATACGTATTTTGGAAACGCCGTATGTGGCAATGGCATCTAATTGATTTGGTGTTATACTGAAACGTGCAAAATATTTGTTTTCTTTTGTAATTACCCCTATACTAGTTTCTACTGTTGTGGTAGCAATATGATTGAATACGCCTACAGAAGAGATGGCATAGTATTCTTCAGTATATAATTTGCTTAAAGATAATTCTATCACATCATTATTAAATAACTTTAATAAGATGATGGCGTCTTGTGGAACATCATTTAGTGACCATATAAGAAGAAACCATGTTTGCTGATTATTTACGATTATAGATTCTATGGCCATAGTATATTGGCGAAGTTTACAAAATGATGAACTATAACTTACAATATGTCTGGAACTATCAGGTGCATAATAATCCGTTGTAACATATTCGTTTTGCCCATACATTTGTATTGTAAAAGCAATACAAAATAGCAATAATGCCAATATCTTTTTCATAATTATCTGTTGTTCAGTAATTTATCCAGTTTTTCGGCTATCGCTTCCATCAGCCATTTCGGGGTCGAGGTGGCGCCGCAAATGCCGATGGAGGCCACGTCGCGCAAGGTGTCGGGGTCGATGTCGGCGGCTGTCGATATGAAATAACTGCGCGGATTGACGGCGACACATTCGCTGAAAAGCACTTTGCCGTTCGAACTTTTGGCGCCGCTCACAAACAACACCATGTCGAATCTGCTTGCAAAGGTACGAATATTCGGAATACGATTGGCTACTTGGCGACAAATTGTGTCGAAGTATTTGAATTGCGCGCCGTTGTGCATGCGTTGGCGGATGGTTTCGACCAAGTCGTTGAATTTGGCGACGGATTGCGTGGTCTGCGAGAACAAAATGATGTCGCGCCCGAAGTCGAGGGCGTTTATTTCGTCGGCGTGTTCCACCACGATGGCTTGCCCGTTGGTTTGTCCCACAAGGCCGTTCACTTCGGCGTGGCCGCGTTTGCCGTAGATGACGATTTGCGCGTCGGGAAATTCCGTGTACGCTGTGCGGATTTTTTTCTGTAGTGCCAGCACTACCGGGCACGAGGCATCGACTATCTGTATGGCGTTGTGTCGGGCGGTTTCGTAGGTGTCGGGCGGCTCGCCGTGGGCGCGAAACAGCACTTTGCCGCCGCGCATCTGTTGCAGTTGTGCGTGGTCTATCGACACCAATCCTTTATCGGACAGACGCTGCATCTCCTGCTCGTTGTGCACAATGTCGCCAAGGCAGCAGAGGTGTTGAACGGTTTGCAACTCTTCTTCGGCTTTTTTGATGGCGTTTACCACTCCAAAACAAAAGCCCGATGTGTTGTCTATCTCGATGGTTACCATTTTTTTTGTTATTTAGATTCAGTCTAAATAGTTGCATGCGTGTTGTGTGGCGTCTGTCGGCGTTCGGCTACGATGAGCAGTGCGGCGTCGCGCAGGTAGTCGGGCAGGGCTATGTCGCGCAGTTGCAGCGAACGCAACCATCCGGCTACGTCTTGTTCGCGCAGGGTGTAGAAGACGTCGTCTAACTGCTGCAATTCTCGTGCCGAAAAATCTTCGACCGGTCGGTGTGCCAATCTGTCCAATTCTTCGTCGTCGAAATAGATGATTTTGTCGGTTTTGGTGAGTAGGCTGTCGCGTTCGCATACGGCATGTGCGCCGCAGCAGTCGGCGGGTATGTCGGCGGGCGCCGATTCGTGGTCGGGTTTGGTGCGCCGAACGGCCATTATCAGCCACCCGATGGCGGCAAGGCCTGCTATTGCGATGACAATCCACATGCCCATGTCAGTTCACTTTTACTTTCGATTGTATGGCGTTTTCGAGTTGGTCGATGTAGGTTTCGATGTGGCGTTCGCGTTTCTCTTGGTAGATGTCGGCCACGGTAACCAAGATGCCGGTTTCTTCGACGTCGCCAAATTCGTCGTTGATGGCGGTGCCAAACACTTTCATGGTGCTCGATAGGTTCATGTAGGCGTTGACCAACGGCGGAATGCTGAGCCCCAAATCGTGGATTTTCTGGTTCAGAATGCGGTAGTCGTCCTTGATGAACATGTTGGTGAACAGGGTTTGGAGTGCCTGTTTTTGGGTAATCAGTTGCAAGGGATGAATGGGCGTAACGAGTTGTTGCTTGTCGCCGAAGTGTTTTTGCAGGAAGTAGAGTATCATGTCGCGGCCTTCGTAGCCGAACGAGGGATACATGGTTACTTTGCCGAAGAAGTATTTGATTTGCGGATATTTGATGGTGAGTGCGCCAAGTCCGTCCCACAAGTTGTCGAGCGCGTAGAGGCTTTTGGCGCCGGCTTGTGTCGATTGGTAGCCGACGCTCACAAACGACCGCCCGAGTTCGAGCACATGCGGCATGTAGTCGTCGATGAATGTGTCGGAAAATCGAAATAGATGCGCTGTGGCTATAATTGGCTGACGGTCAGGTGAATAGTGTATGTTTTCGCCGAGTATGAAACGATAGCCGCCGATGATTTCTTGCTTGTCCGGGTTCCAAACAATCAGTTGTTGGCAGGGTTCGTCCATGGTGTCGTATTCGTCGATGTCGGTGGCTTTGCCTGTGCCGCCACCGGCGTTGCGAAAGGCTATTTCGCGCAAGCGTCCGATTTCGCGCATGGTGTTTGGCGCGTTGTGCGCATTGACGATGTAGATTTCGTTGCCGGCCTTGTTGGTTGTGCGCAGAAATCGTTCGGGTGTCAGTTCGGCTTTTATCAAAGTCACATCGACGGGAGCTATGATGTCTTGTGTCATAATGAGGTATTGGTTATGTTTTGTCGGTTGTGTGTTATGGTTGTGTGCCTAAATTTATGACAGTTTGTCGTATTTCGGCTGCCCATTCTTGGTCTGTTTTCGAGTTGTCGAGGGTTTGCCACGGAATGGGTTTGCCAAAGGTGACGGTGAATGTTTGATGCTGTTTTTTGTAGAGTTCGTCCACCAGATAGAGCATGGCGATGTTGAACCTCAGGTGCAGCATTTTGCCGAGTTTTGCCAGTAGGTAAAATCGTCGCGAGTTTTCGCCGGTGCAGTGCACGGGTATGATGTGGCGTTGATAGGTGCGTGCGCGGTTGATGAACATCTTTTTCCACGGCATTTCGGTTACTTGTCCGTCGATTTTGCGTGCGCAGATGCCGGCCGGGAACAGACAGACTTGGTTGTCCGATTCGAACAGTTCGGCTATGCGCCGTGTGGTTTCGCGCGATTGCCCACCGCCGAGGGTGTTCACCGGCAGAAATAGTGGTGCCAACGGCTTCATTTCGGTCAGCAGGCTGTTGACGATGAATTTCAGTCGGTTGCCGTAGTGTTGCCGTATGACTTCGCCGATGATGAGTGCTTCGGGACCGCCCAGCGGGTGATTGCAGGCAAAGATGTAGAGTCCGTCAGTTGGTAGATTTTCGCGACCGCGCACGTCGGCATGTATGTCGAGCGTGTCGAGCGCAACGCGCAGAAAATCGGCGCCCACTGTGTCGGGATTGGCTGTGATGGCGGCGTTGAGGTCGTCTTGATGCACGATTTTTTTGAGGTAATTGACCACAAAACGTGGAATCTTTTTCAACAGCTTAGGTCCCAGCAGGGCTTCTACATCGACGTATTTGCTTGTTGATGGCATAGGTTTTGTTTCTGTTTTTTCATTGCAAAATGTCGAGGCAACGTTGCAGTTGTTCGACAAAATAATCTACCTCGTTGCATGTATTGTAGAATGCAACCGATGCGCGCACGGTGCCGGGAATGCCCAGCAGGTCGATGAGCGGTTGTGCGCAGTGATGGCCTGTGCGCACGGCTACGCCGGTTTTGTCGAGCAGCATGCCAAGGTCATACGGATGCACATTGCCCACCAAAAATGAGATGACACTGTTTTTGTCGGCGGCATTGCCAAAGATGCGCATTTTCGGGATTTCGCGCAAGCGTTGTTCGGCGTAGCGTAGCAGGTGGTCTTCGTGGGCAAAGATGGCTTCTCTGCCGATGTTGTCCATGTAATTGAGTGCTTCGGCCAGCGCTACCGACCCGACAAAGTCGGGTGTGCCGGCTTCGAATTTGTAGGGCAACTCGTTGTAGGTCGTTTTTTCGAATGTTACGTTTTGTATCATCTCGCCGCCGCCTTGGTAGGGTGGCAGTGTGTCGAGCAAAGCCTCTTTGCCGTATAGCACGCCGATGCCTGTCGGGCCGTAGATTTTGTGTCCCGAAAAGGCATAGAAATCGGCATCCAAGTCGGCTACATCGACCGGCAGGTGGGCAACGGCTTGTGCACCATCTATCAGCACTTTGGCGCCGTGTGCGTGTGCCATTTCGATGATGCGTTTCACGGGATTGACGGTGCCAAGCACATTCGATATGTGTGCCACAGCCACAAGGCGGGTGCGGTGGTTCAGCAGTTTTTCGAGTTCGTCGAGGCGCAGTTCGCCGCGTTCGTCGATGGGAGCCACGCGCAGATGCAGCCGGTGGCGTTCGGCGGCCATTTGCCACGGCACAATGTTGGAGTGGTGCTCCATTTGTGTGATGACAATTTCGTCGTCAGGTCGGCAAAAGCGGTCGGCAAAGACGCTTGCCAGCAGATTGATGCTCTCGGTGGTGCCGCGCGTGAATACTATTTCGTTGGTGCTGCGTGCGCCGATGAATGTGGCGATGGTTTGGCGTGCTGCCTCGTGCGCCAAGGTGGCTTTTTGGCTCAAGTAGTGTATGCCGCGATGAATATTGGCGTTTTGCGTGGCGTATGTGGTCGTTATCTTGTCGAGCACGCAGCGCGGTTTTTGCGTGGTGGCGGCGTTGTCGAGGTACACGAGTGGTTTACCGTAGATTCTCTCGGCAAGTATCGGGAAATCGTTTCGTATGTTATCTATGTCGAAACTCATGGTACAATGGTTTTTGTTGTCAGCAAATTTTACAACTTTTGCATTTCGATTCGCCGCCGCGCAGGCGTTGTTCCACCATCAGGCGCAAACGGTCGCGCACGGCTTCGACGGTTATTTTGTCGAGCACATCGGCTGCGAATGCCAACAGCAGCAACATGCGGGCTTCGGCTTCGCCAATGCCGCGCGTGCGCATATAGAACAGGGCGTTTTCGTCTATTTGGCCGGTGGTGGCGCCGTGTCCGCATTTCACATTGTCGGCATAGATTTCCAACTGCGGTTTGGCGTGCATGCGCGCCTGTTTGGTCAGACAAATGTTGCGGTTGGTTTGGTAGGCTTCGGTGTGTTGTGCCTGTTTGGCTACCACTATGCGCCCGGCAAAAGCGCCTTCCGATGCACCGTCGAGAATGTATTTGAACAACTCCTGACTGTGGCAGTGTGGCACGTTGTGGTGTATGTCGGTGTCGATGTCGGTGCGTTGATTATCGCCGCTGATGACGATGCCGCCGAGCCATGTGGCAGCGTGTTCTCCGTTCAGATTGATGGCTATGTGGTGGCGCGACCGACCATTGTGCAGCCCGACAAAGTTTATCACCGTTTGCGAGCCGGCGGCTTGCTCTACGATTATTTGGTCGTTGTTGCTGGTATCGGCGCCGGTGCTTTCGAGCGCATAGTAGTGCAACTGTGCGTTTTTGCCTACCACTATCTCGGTCAGACGATTGGCAAAAAAGTCGATGCCGGTAGTAGCGTGGTCGCACACCAACAGATGGAGTTGCGCGCCTTCGTCGAGCACTATCAGGTTGCGTGTGTGTGTCATCAAACTGCTTTGGGCGTACAGCATATTGACAATCTGAATGGGCAAGTCGAGTGTGATGTTGGCCGGCACAAACAGAAAATAGCCATCTTGCGCAAATGTGCGATTGAATAGTGTGAATCCGTCGTTGCCGGTACCAATTTGCCGGCCGAGGTGTGCTGCCACAAGGTCGGCGTGGTGCGTGCAGGCCTCGCTTAGTTTGCAGAATATCACGCCATCGGGCAGGGCGGTGTGCGCGGGTTGCAGTTGGTCGTTGACGATGTAGAAATTGTGTGCCCGAATGCCGGGTACATCGCAACGAAAAAGGTCGGTGGCGTTGGCCGGCACGGTCAGGTGGTTGAGGTCGAATCCGTAGTCGGTGTCGAGCGCCTCCAGCACAGGACAGTAGAGATAGGCTTCGTCCTTGTTGGTGGGGAAACCGACCTGTTTGAATCGCGCGAAAGCCTCGTCGCGGTGCGCATTGAGCAGTGTGGCCGCCTGCTGTTTGATGGTGTCGGCTGTCTGCTCGTACAGGTCGATGTATTGTTGCGCGCGACTCATGCTTCAAACTCCTTTTTTATCCAATCGTAGCCTTTTTCTTCCAATTCCAATGCCAATTCTTTGGTGCCGGTTTTGACGATGCGGCCGTTGTAGAGCACATGCACAAAGTCGGGTACGATGTAGTCGAGCAGGCGTTGGTAGTGAGTGATGACGATGGAGGCATTGTCGTTGTTTTTCAATGTGTTGACGCCGTGCGCTACGATGCGCAAAGCATCGATGTCGAGGCCGGAATCGGTTTCGTCGAGGATGGACAAACGCGGCTCGAGCATGGCCATTTGGAAAATTTCGTTGCGTTTCTTTTCGCCGCCCGAAAATCCTTCGTTCACCGACCGGTTGGCCAATTTGTTGTCGAGTTCGAGCAACTCTTTTTTGGTACGCATCAGTTTCAGAAATTCTGATGCCGACATCGGCTCCTCGCCTTTGTATTTGCGGTGCTCGTTGACGGCGGCGCGCATAAAGTTGACCATACTCACGCCCGGAATTTCGACCGGATACTGAAAACTCATGAATATGCCTTCGCGCGAACGTATTTCCGGCGCCATTTCGAGCAGATTTTTGCCATAGAAGGTGACGGAACCTTCGGTTACGGTGTAGGCCGGATTGCCCGTCAGCACCGACGACAGTGTCGATTTGCCGGCACCGTTTGGCCCCATTATGGCGTGTACTTCGCCGGGGCGCACTGTCAGGTCGAGCCCTTTCAGAATCTCTTTGCCGGCGATGGTTGCGTGCAGATTTTTTATTTCAAGCATAGTTATGTCGTGTTTTGGTTGTCGTTTTGGTTATTTTTGCTTGTGTGTGTTGTTGTTGGTATCGATGCGCATCTGTCGGTGCCATTCGCGTAGCGCATTGTAGGTGATGACCAAATAGAGTATGTACAGAATGGTGGTCAGATACAAGCCCATGACCAACCACAACACGCACGATGTCGCATCGGTAAAGACCCAAATGTACCAATTCTCTATTTTTTTGCGAGCCAAAAGCCATTGTCCTACTACGTTCGACACCAAGAGCAGCGCATCGACAAACGGATACTGCGGCTCGCTGATGATGTCGGGAAAACGTTGCGCCATGTCGCCAATGAGGCTATACCACGCAATGCTGCCGAAAATGATGAACAGCAGCACGCCTAATAGTGCTTGCGGCGACAGTGTGCTGATGCGCAATTCGGCTTGTTGTGTGCGTTTGGGGTGTGTCCATCGCACGATGCCGTAAATGTTGATGATGGCAAAAACCACTTGCAACAGCATCATCGAATACAGATGTTGCTGCAAAAATAGTGCAAAAAATATGGCGCAGTTCAGCAGCCCAATCCAAAAGGTCAGCACATTGCTGCGGCCGGCCAGATAGATGGAGATGAATCCGGTAATGAATCCCATGAGTTCCAACCAGCAGATGCCGTATCCCCAGGCAGTAAAAGCGATGTTGTTTATGTCGAAAATGTTCATAAATCAATAATCAATCTGTTTTTTTATCCCACGCTGTTTTCCAGCGAAATTTGCAGCAGTTTCTGCGCTTCGACGGCAAATTCCATCGGCAATTTGTTCAACACCTCTTTGGCGTAGCCGTTCACTATCAGGCCGATGGCGTCCTCGGTGCCGATGCCGCGCTGGTTGCAGTAGAAGAGTTGGTCTTCGCTGATTTTGCTGGTGGTGGCTTCGTGTTCCACGATGGCGCTGTTGTTGCGTATGTCCATGTACGGAAACGTGTGCGCACCACAATGGTCGCTCAGCAACAGGCTGTCGCACTGCGAGAAGTTGCGCACGCCGTCGGCAGCCGGCATCACTTGCACCAGTCCGCGATACGAGTTCTGGCTGCTGCCGGCCGAAATGCCTTTCGACACGATGCGGCTGCGCGAATTGCGTCCGATGTGAATCATCTTGGTGCCGGTGTCGGCTTGCTGGTAGTTGTTGGTTACCGCCACCGAATAGAATTCGCCTACCGAGTTGTCGCCTTTCAGAATGCAACTCGGGTATTTCCATGTGATGGCCGAACCGGTTTCGACCTGCGTCCACGATATTTTCGAGTTGTCGCCCTTGCAGATGGCGCGTTTGGTTACAAAGTTGTAGATGCCGCCTTTGCCGTTTTTGTCGCCGGGGTACCAATTCTGCACGGTCGAGTATTTCACTTCGGCGTTGTTCATCACCACAATCTCCACGATGGCGGCGTGCAGTTGGTTCTCGTCGCGCATCGGGGCGGTGCAGCCTTCGAGGTACGACACATAGGCATCGTCGTCGCACACGATGAGCGTGCGTTCAAATTGTCCGGTTTGTGCTGCGTTGATGCGGAAATAGGTCGATAGTTCCATCGGGCAGCGTACGCCTTTCGGTATGTAAACGAACGATCCGTCGGAGAATACGGCGCTGTTCAGTGCGGCAAAAAAGTTGTCGGCGTAGGGCACTACCGACCCGAGATATTGGCGCACAAGGTCGGGGTGGTCTTTCACGGCTTCGCTGATGGAGCAGAATATGATGCCTTTTTCGGCGAGTGTCTCGCGATAGGTGGTTTTTACACTCACACTGTCCATCACTGCATCGATAGCCATGCCGGCCAGCGCTTGGCGCTCTTCGAGCGGAATGCCGAGTTTGTCGAAGGTGTTTATCAGTTCGGGATCGACTTCGTCGGGCGATTTGGGTGCATTTTTGCGCGGTGCGGCGTAGTAGGCTATTTGTTGGTAGTCTATTTCGGGAATGTCGAGATGCGCCCATGTGGGCATCGACAGGGTGAGCCAATGGCGATAGGCTTTCAGCCGAAATTCGAGCAGCCATTCGGGCTCGTTTTTTTTGGCCGAAATGAGGCGCACAACCTCTTCGCTCAATCCGTGTGGAATGATTTCGGTTTCGATGTCGGTGGTGAAACCGTATTTGTAGTCCGACTGCGTCAGGTCGTCGATGATTTGATGTGGTTGCTTTTCGGACATAATCGTACACAATAATTCAACTTGCAAAGGTACGAAAAAATATTGACATTTTGGTTGTTTGCGCGCAGATGGTGTGTTTTTTTTGCGCGGGGGTGCGTCGGGTGTCGTCAGAATTTGACGATGATGCGCTCGCCGAGTTCTTGTGCGATGCGGGCTTTCAGTTGGTTCAGTTGGGTGATTTTGGTCATCAGGTCGAGCGTTGCTTGCGGGTTGGCGGCGTTTTTCAGTGCGACTATGGTTTGTGCCAACTCGTCGGTTACGATGAGGTATTTGTACTCGATAATCACTTTGTTGATTTCGTCGGCCATGGTGCGTTGTCGCTCTTGTTGCTGGCGTGCGTTGCTTATGCTGCTTTGTGTCTCCTTGTCGGCGAACATTTTGCTCAGCAAATAGCGGTCGGCCAGCAGGTCGGCGGCCAGTTGGCTGATGCGCTGGTCGGCGTGGCGGATGAAGAATTTTGCTGCATCGAAGCCGTTGTCGTGCATGTGGGCGGCTATCTCGTGAATCATTGTTTGATGCAGCGGGTTCCGTAGTGCGATGTTGTCGGTGTCGATGAGTTGGTTGACGATAAATTCGTTGATGGTCCATGCGTGGTTGTCGTCGTCGGCGAAAATCACTTCGTTGCCGTGGCGTAGTGCGCAGTTCAAGATGTATCGTTCCTGTGTATCGAATTTGTCGGGTCCGGTTACAAGGTCGGGTTGGTTGTCATCGGGCGCGGCATCTGTGGTTTCGGTGCTTGTTGGCTCGTCTGCTCTCTGTTGCTTTTCTTGCTCTTTTTTGCGTTTGTTGTCGCGCACTTTGTTTGTTTGGCGCAGCAGCATCTCTTCGCTCAATGCCAATAGTGGTGCGCACTGTTTGATGTATTCGGCCAATAGTATGTTGTTGTTTATCAGCGCGAGTGCCGGCATTAGTTGCTCGGTGATGAGTTGCGATTTTTTGATAGGATCGTTGGCTGTGGTGGCTATTTTTTGGCAGATGTATGTGGCAAAGTCTATCTTGTGTTGCGCTATGTAGTCGATGAATGCGTTGGCGTTGTTTTGGCGTGCAAAACTGTCGGGGTCTTCGCCTTCGGGCAGGCGCACCACGTGTACGTTCATGCCTTCGGCGAGGGCTACGCTGATGGCTGTGTCGGTGTATTTTTCGCCGGCGGCGTCGGTGTCGTACATCAGTATGATGTTCGCCGTGAACCGATGCAGCAGGTGTGCCTGTGCCTCTTTCAGGCCGCTACCGCCCGAGCAGGCCACTACGTTGGCCACGCCGCATTGGTGCATCGAAATGACGTCGGTTTGTCCTTCGACTATATAGACGCAGTCAGCTTTGGTGATGGCGTTTTTGGCTTGGAATATGCCGAATAGTTCGTTGCTTTTGACAAAGAGTGGTGTCTCGCTGGTGTTGACATATTTTTGGACAACGCCTTTCGTGTCGCGCGATAAGACGCGTCCGGAGAATGCCACCACTTTGCCGCTGACGGTAATCCACGGAAAGATGACGCGGCCGCGAAATGTGTCGTAGTAGCGTTTTTTCTCGTCGTTGTAGTTGCACACATTGGCCTTTACCATATAGTCGAGGCTGTAGTTTTGGGCGTTGGCTGCACCGACGAGCGTGTCCCACGCGTCCGGCGCGTAACCGATGCGGAATTTGCGTATGATGTCGTCGCTGAAACCGCGTTCGCGCAGGTAACTCATGCCTACCGATTGACCTTCGTCGGTGTTGTGCAGTGTCTCTTCGAAAAATTTGGCAGCGAACTCGGTTACTGTCTGTAGGCTTTCGCGCTCTTTTTCTTGTTGCTTTTCGTCGTCGGTTTGTTCGCGTTCCTGTATCTCGATGTGGTATTTTTTTGCCAACAGGCATAGCGCATCGTGGTAGGTTAAATGCTCGTGCTCCATGACGAACAGCACGGCGTTGCCGCCTTTGCCGCAACCGAAACATTTGAATATGCCTTTTGACGGCGATACGCTGAACGAGGGCGTCTTCTCGTTGTGAAACGGGCAGACTCCCCACCAATTGGCACCGCGCTTTTTCAGCGTCATGTAGTCGGACACCACGTCCACTATCTGGGCGGCGTCCATTATGCGGGCTATGGTCGATTGGTCTATCATACAGCGATGGCAAAAATGACGCCACGAAATTAGCGTAAATTTTTTATCTGAGCAAATTTTTGTATCTTTGCAGATAGTAATTTATCAACTAATTTTCGACAAATGACAACGCTTGCCGACGAAAAACAATGTTTACGCCATGCGATGCGGCAACTCAAAGCGGCTTTGACGACCGACGAACGGGCGAGGCAATCGGCTTCGGTGGTCGAACAGTTGCGGCGCGAACCGCTCTTTGTGGCTGCACGGTGCGTGATGTTCTATTGGCCGCTGCCCGACGAGGTGGATATTTGCCCGTTGATCGACGAGGCGTTGCGCAACAAACGCGTGATTCTGCCTGTGGTCGTCGGCGACGATATGCTGCCTGTGGAACTGACCGCAACGACCGTATGGCGGCGCGGTGCGTTCGGCATTATGGAGCCGCAGGGCTCTCCTTGCACCGAACCGATCGATTTGATAGTTGTTCCGGGCGTGGCGTTCGATGCTGCCGGGCATCGTATGGGGCGCGGGCGCGGTTACTACGACCGTTTTCTCGCCGCCATGCCGCAAGTGCCGACTATCGGCGTGGCATTCGATTTTCAGATGGTGCCGCATGTGCCGTACGACAGGTACGATGTGCCGATGCACAAGGTGCTGGTAAGTTACACAGCCCCCTAAACCTACCTTCCAAACCCTGCCTACCGAAGGTACGGCCTGCCTACCGTAGGTACGGTTTACCTACCGAAGGTACGGCCTCCCTGCAGGCAGGGCTTTAAGTCCCCTTTGGAAAACATATTAGTGAGTAAAAACGAACAAGGAGCAAGGCACAAATTCCTCACTCCTCGTTACTACAATGTTCTTGTCCTTTCATTTCTTTTGCTTGACCAAAAGAAACGAACCAATTTTGCGATTGAGTGAAAACAAACGAAAATTTATTTTCGATTTGTTGAACGTGAGCAAAATCAAGAATTAAAGAAAAGTCAAGACTGTGGCGGCTGCGTTGCCAAAAATTTGTCGTTTCGGTGTCGGCTAAATCAAACTCGCTGCGCTCAAACAGTGATTTAGCATTTCGACACGCTCCACTCGATTTTTGACACACCCGCCAAGGTCGTTTTTTGTTAGAGAAAGATTTTTTCGGCTCGCAGCCCATGCCAATTTTTCGCGCCGATGTTGTGCAGTACAAAGCGGATGAGTGCAAAATAGTGCAAAAGTTTAAAAAGTGCAAAGTGCAAGAGGTTAAGGTAGGGGGGTAAAATTTATGTTCTTTGTTTCGTAGTTCTACCTCCCAAACCCTCCTAAAGGAGGGCTTTAAGTCCCCTTTAGGGGATTTAGGGGTAAAACATAATTTAGCGCGTAAAACAACAAGGAGCAAGGGAAAAATTCCTCACTCCTCGTTACTACAATCTTATGTTCTTACTCTTTCATTTCTTTTGCTTGACCAAAAGAAACGAAAGGCAATTTTGCGATTGAGTGAAAACAAACGAAAATTTATTTTCGATTTGTTGAACGTGAGCAAAATCAAGAATTAAAGAAAAGTCAAGACTGTGGCGGCTGCGTTGCCAAAAATTTGTCGTTTCGGTGTCGGCTAAATCAAACTCGCTGCGCTCAAACAGTGATTTAGCGTTTCGACACGCTCAACTCGATTTTTGACACACCCGCCAAGGTCGTTTTTTGTTAGAGAAAGATTTTTTCGGCTCGCAGCCCATGCCAATTTTTCGCGCCGATGTTGTGCAGTACAAAGCGGATGAGTGCAAAATAGTGCAAAAGTTTAAGAGTTTAAGGTAGGGGTAAAATCTACAATTTCTACTACCCCTAAATCCCCTAAAGGGGACTTTAACTCCCATAAAAACACCGACAACAGCCCCCTTCAGGCCTGCCTGCCGGTAGGCAGGGGGTTGGGGGTAAAACATAATTTAGCGCGTAAAAAACGAACAAGGAGCAAGGAAAAATTCCTCGCTCCTCATTCTAACGCGGCGTCCTTACTTCCTCCCCCTTTAGGGGGGCGGGGGGCTGGTCGGGGGGGCTTTCTTATCTTACCACAACCTTAACGGCAGCGTTCGCTGTTTTTACAACGTAAACACCACTCAGCGAGCCGTTTAGGCGTGTTACGTCGCGGCCGAGCAGGTCGTAGATGCGGAACTCGCCCTCGCATACGATGCGGCCGTCAACTGCATAAATTTGCGGTGCCGTTACCACTTCCATCGCAGTGGGGGTATTATTAAGTCGTGTAATCGTCAAGTCGTAACTTCCGGGAGTAGCACTTACCGCCACATAATAGGCAGTTGCAGCCTCTAAATCGTAGGTCGGCGAAGTTGTAATCTCCGTGTAGTCGCTCTCGGTCTTGGTTGTATTGACGTACAGATTGCCCGCTGTCAGTTGCGTGCTGCTGAATTGATACGAACCGGTTTCGGTGGGCGTAAACTCATACCATACAAGCGGAGCGCTCACTTCAAATTCGTTTGTGCCGACTTCAAGCGTTGTATCCAACTTTTTAATCGTCAAGGAATATGTGCCCGGAGCATAACTTACTGCCACATAATAGATGTTGTCTGCAGTCAACTCATATACCGGAGCATACGGAATGTATCTTGAGTCGTCGGTAGCGTTCTTGTTCTTAACAACATAAAGATATCCGCCTTCTAAATCCGTGCTGCTGAACTGATACGAACCGGTTTCGGACGGGGTAAACTCATACCATAATCTTCCGGTAGTGGACACTATTATTTCATTATCGCCGGTTTTAAGCGTTGAATTTAACTTTTCAATCGTCAGGTCGTACTTACCCGGAGCGCAATACAAATAAACATAGTAGGTAGTTTTGGCGCTTAACTCATAGCTAGGAGAGTACGACATACTTTGCATGTTATTGATTGTCATTTCCGTATTGACACAGATACTTCCGAGTATCGTTTTACTGCTAAATCGATAGTTGCCGTCAGCCTCCGGGGTAAACTCATACCATATAGGAGGTTCATTTGATGTGGTAATTGTATGGGTACCTACTGTCAGTATGCCGTAAGTATTGGTATAAACCTCATCTCTATAATATACCGGCAATCCGCCAAGAACAGGGTAATCTTGCTTGCCTGTACCGGAAAGGGTCTGTCCCCATGCGCCGTCGGACGTGCTGCCGTTCAGCAGATAGCACACCTCGCCGCTTGCAAACTCTTCTGTGGTTTTTCCCGAGGTGTTGGTGACAGTGCCGGAATTATCTCCGACAGCATTATAGTTGCATTTATTGTTGTCGAAGTAGCAGTTTGAGATTGTACCGTAATTTAGTCCGCACACGCCTCCGACATTGGAACTACCGCTAACCGCACCTGTATTGTAACAGTAACTTATGGAACCGTTGTCGGCATATCCGCACACGCCGCCGACATAGCTGCTGCCGCTGACTGCACCTGTGTTATAGCAGTTCGTGATGGACGTATTTTCATTCTGAGCTACATTACCTCCGCACACGCCGCCGACATAGCTGCTGCCGCAGAAATAAGAGTCAACGACACCTACATTCTTTATCGTGCCGTCATTTTTTCTGAACAAACCAACATATTTTGATCCACTATTATTGAAATATAGTCCGCTGATGGTGTGTCCCTGTCCGTCGAATGTTCCTGTGTATGGGTTTTGATCTTTGCCTATTGGTGTCCAAGTTTCAAACCCGGAATAATTATCAGCAAGAGTTCCGTCTTCTTTCAGAACACCCGTGTTCACGGTGATATTCGCAGTAAGTACCGCCTTTGCAGATGTTTCGCCATTGTTTACAATCAGTGCAAATGCATATAAATCCCCTTTATTGCTTATCTGATACACATCATCAACAAGGGAGGGAACATTCATAAAAAGCTCAGGGTAATTTCTACCCTGATAGAAACGGACAGATGCCTTTGCTGTTTTCAAAGCAGTGTTGAGCAGAGAGCATACAGTACCGTCTCTAAATTCATAGACATTCTTCACTTCGCAATATGTTACTGTGCCGCCATTATTTTCGCACACGACGCCGCTGTTTGTATAGCAGCCGGTTATTGTGCCTTTATCATTTATTCCGCACACGCCGCCGGGTAAATTACTGCCGCTGACCGTGCCGGTGTTGTAGCAGCCGGTTATTGTGCTGCCATCATTCAATCCGCACACACCGCCGACCTGAAAATTGCCGCTGACCATGCCGGTGTTGTAGCAGCCGGTTATTGTGCCTCCCTCACTATTAGCCCCGCACACGCCGCCGACATAATCACGTCCATAAAAATAAGAGTCAACAACACCTACATTCTTTATTGTGCCTTTATTAGCTCCGAACAAACCGACTATATTACACTCACTAATATTGAAATACAGTCCGCTGATGGTGTGTCCCTGTCCGTCGAATGTTCCTGTGTATAGGTTTGAACCATTGCCTATTGGTGTCCAAGTTTCAAAACCGTCACCATTATTATTAAGAGTTCCGTCATAATCCAGAACATATGAGTTCACGGAGATATCCGCAGTAAGTTTTGCAGATGCGTTTGGTGTTTCGCCTCCAAGTTCGCCATTCACCAAAGCAGCAAACCAGTATAGCTCTTCAGCATTGCTAATCTCATAAGGACTATTCTCTGAACCATCGCCTGTTGAAGGCTCTTTAGGAGTGATAGTGCTTTGTGCCCACGTTGATGAAGGCATCACCATTGCCGTCACGAAAAGAAGCGTCGCGGCGAGCCGTTTAAATTGTGTAGTTTTCATTGTTAAATGTATTTTATGATTATTTATTTCACGCTGCAAAGATAATATAAAAAGTGCAAAGTGCAAAGTAAAAATAGTGCAAAAGTTTAAGGCGTAGGGGTAAAAATATCGGTTCTTAAAGCTATTTTTTCGTTATTGCTTTCGCCGTGTCGGCAAAGGTGCCGAGTTGATTCAGGTGCGTTTCGAGGTGGTTGCCAACCACTACCATGTCGGCGCCGGCGGCGTAAGCCTCGCGCAGCATTTGCGGTGTGGTGATGCCGCCGCCCACTACAAGTGGCACGGTCAGCACCTCTTTGGTGGCTCGTATGGCGCTTGTCGGCACGGGGCGTGTGGCGCCGCTGCCGGCTTCGAGGTAGATGAGTTGTTTGCCGCTCTGTTCGCCGGCAAGGGCTGTGGCAGCGATTAGTTCGAGGTCGTCGGCCGCAATGGGCCGTGTGCCGCTGATGCGTTGTACGGCTGTTTGTGTGCCGCCATCGACGAGTATGTAGCCCGTGGGCAGCACTTCGATGTGCGATGAGCGTATTGCTTGTGCCGCTTGCACCTGTTGCCCGATAAGCCACTCGGCGTTGCGTCCCGAAATGAGCGACAGCAGCAGCAGCGCGTCGGCATTGGGCGCAAGTTGTTGCACGTTGCCGGGAAACAGCACGATGGGCAGGTCGCAGTGTTGGCGCAGGCGGTCGATGGCGTCGGCGGTCGATTGTCGCAGTTGGCTGCCACCTACCAAAATGAGGTCGGGAGCGGCGTGTGCAGCACTCTCGGCCACCTTTTGCAGACGATGGGCGTCGCATTTTTCGGGGTCGATGAGCAAAGCAAACAATTTGCGCTGCTGTGCTACGGCTTGCGTTATCAACCGGTGTATGCCTGCCATGTGTCCGGTTATTTCACGGTCCACACCAATACAAATTCGGGATAGACGCGATAGGACATGTCGAATTGCTCGGCTGCGGGCGTTTTGGTCTCTTGGGCGTGCATGGTGCCTTCCAAATAGGGTTTGAATGGGGCAATGTGGAAGTCGGTGGTGAAGTCTATTTCGACTTGTTGAACGATTTTGTAGAGCGCTTCTTTGGCGCTCCACATCAGAGCCAACTGTGTTTTGGCGGCGGCTTGATCGACGTAAGCCAACTCGTCGCCCGACAGAAATTTGCTTTGTACGCGCATCACACGTTCGGCTATGCGTTCGATGTCGATGCCCAATCGGCGCGTGGGGTGCAGAATGATGGCGGCGTAACGGCCTGTGTGTGTGATACTTATTTCGTACGAGCGGTCGGTGATGTAGGGCTTGCCTGTCGGTTCGTAGGCTATGGTCTTTTTCTCGCCGAGCACTTGGTTGAGCATGACGCGCACGGCCAGATATTCCAAACGGCGTTTCTCGGCGGTGAATTGCGCCGTTTCGGCTATGACGAACGGATCCAGATCCAACAGGTCGAATAGTTCATCGACGGTTTCGGTTATCTCCCAAATGGCCAAAATGGCATCGTGTTCAACAATTTCTTTTTTCAGTAACATGGTGTTTTTTCTTATTTTGTTTGTGTGTGTCTATTTCCATTCCAAAGTCTCCATCAGGTGGCGTATGTCGTTGATGATGAATGCGTTGACCGGTGCCACAGAGTCGGCGTTCGGCACGTTGTTGAAGTAGAGCGATCCGCGTACAAAGTGCCGTACGCTGTCGGTTACAAAAAATTGTGCGGCCGAGGCGGCGTTGCCTTCTATGGCGTACAGCACGCCGTAGGTGTGGCTGTCGGGGTTTTCGTAGTACTCTTCGGCGATGGCGTCGGCGCGTATCGTATGCTTGTAAACGAGCGTGCGCGTGTCTTCTACCAATTTACTCAACTTGTTGTCTTTCAGCGGTTTGTAACTGCAATGTATGGTAGCGTTCCACGTCGGGTATTCGATGTTCATCCAATACGGGTCGTCGGGTTGCGGCACTATTTGGGCATAATCCGACAGTTCGAACGTGTAGGGCAGTGTGTCGTCGTGTGTGTGATAGGCCGGTGCCGGCAGGTCGATGCGGTAGTAGCCGTAGTCGAGTGCGTGCGGTTGTCGGCCGCAGGCGGCGCACACCGTTACCACTATGACGATAGATGCAAGGTGGTGTTTCATGCTTCGGACAAGGTGGGTGGAGTTATGTGCAGTTTCACTTTCTGGATGCGGCGTTTGTCGAGTGCCGTTACTTCGAATGTGTAGCGGTCGAAGGTTATTTTTTCGCCTTTTTTCGGGAAATCGCCTTTCAGTTCCAGCAGCAATCCGGCCAAAGTGTCGGCTTCTTCGGCGTAGTGGCCGAAGGTGTCGTCGTCGATGTCGGTGGCTTTGAAAAAATCGTTCAGCGGTATTTTGGCTTCGAACGAATAGGTGTTGTCGTCGATTTGGGTGTAGAGTTTCTCTTCCTCGTCGTATTCGTCGCTGATGTCGCCCACCACTTCTTCCAAAATGTCCTCCATGGTTACCATGCCGAGTGTGCCGCCAAATTCATCGACCACGATGGCGACGTGAATTTTGTTTTTCTGAAATTCGCGCAACAGGTCGTCGATTTTCTTGGTTTCGGGCACGAAATAGGCCGGCCGTATCAGCGTTTGCCATTTGAACATGTCGTTTTTGGTCAGGTGTGGCAGTAGGTCTTTGATGTAGAGTATGCCGCGTATGTTGTCCGGCGAATCCTGCACTACGGGAATGCGCGAGTAGCCGTATTTTTCTACTGTTTTCAACACTTGTGTGAACGGCGTGTCGCTGTCGATGGTTACCATGTCGAGGCGCATGGTCATCACGGCATCAACGCTGGTGCTGCCAAAGTTGACAATGCCTTTCAGAATCTCTTTCTCGTCGTCGAGTTCTTCGCTAGCCGTCAGGTCGATGGCTTCGTTCAGTTCGTCTATCGACAGGTTGTCGTGGCGTTGGCGCGTCAGGTGGTTCAGTGATTTTGTGGGTTTGACCAGCAACATGGCAAACGGCCGACAGATTTTGGTCAGCACCACAAATGTTCCCGAGGCGCGGCGCGCGGCCTTCACGGGGTTTTGTTGGGCGTACACTTTGGGCATTATTTCGCCAAACAACAACAGCAAAAAGGTGATGATGACCGTCTGCACCAAAAATTCGAGCCACGGGACAAACACAAACGTGCTGTCTATCAGGTAGGCGGTCAGCACTACGATGGCTACATTCACGAAGTTGTTGGTTATCAGTATGGTAGCAAGCAGATAGTCCGATTGCTGCTGCAATGCAAACACACGTTGGTCGGCTTCGGTGTTGGCTGTCTCCATCTCGCTTTGGTGTTGCGGCGTCAGCGAGAAGAATGCCACTTCGCTGCTCGATACAAACGCCGAAATGCCGAGCAGCACCATGATGATGATGAGTGTGATGAGGCTGTAAACCGAGAATGGTTCTACGCTAATGATGTCGAGCAATAAGAGGGGAATATCCATGTTTTTTTAGTTTCGGTAAAAGCAAGCGAAGACGAAGCCCGCGTGTGGAGTTCGTCTTCGCAAAATTACTGCTTTTTGCTGAATCGACCAAAAATTAGGCGTTTTTTTAGAACGGCAGGTCGTCAGCCGATTCGGCAGCATTGCCGACAAACGGGTCGGCTTCTACTGCGGGTTGTTGTGCAGCCGCGGTCGATTGCTCGCCTTGCGGACGGTTTTCGCCGTTGCCGTCGGGACGGCGACCGAGCAGTTGCAGCGTGTCGGCATAAATTTCGGTGATGTAGCGTTTGTTGCCCGATTTGTCGTCGTACGAACGCGTCTTCAATTTACCTTCGATGAAGAGTTGGCTGCCTTTTTTGACATATTTTTCGCAAAATTCGGCCAAACCGCGCCACACTACAATGTTATGCCATTCGGTGCGGTCGGGGACTTCGGTGCCGTTGCTCATTTTGTAACCTTTTTCGGTTGTGGCGAGCGGAAAGTTGGCTACTGCCACATTTTTTTCCAAATAACGAACATCAGGGTCTTTACCCACATTTCCAACGAGAATTACTTTGTTGACTGACATAATTAAATAAAGTTTAGAGTGTAAAAATGATGCGTCAAAATTAGTGGTTATTTTTTGCACCGCCAAATTTTTAATCAAAAAAGTGCAATTTTTTTGTAATACTCTTCTTTTGTGTGGGTGTTTTGCCCGAAATGATGGCGTTTTCGGGGCGCTGCAAGCACTATGGCGCGATAGGCTGCTAGCTGAAACTGACAAAGCGAGGTCGTTTTGTATCTATTTTATGCAACTTTTTTGCAAAAATACGAGTTTTTACAAAAAATATCCTTACCTTTGCGGCGATTACTTGTGGAACATAGAACCGAGAACATAGATTTTTAGACTGTAGAACCCTACCCGGCTGCGCCGTACTCCCTCTACCTACCGCAGGCTAAAGGGGACTTATAGCCCTCCTTTAGGAGGGTTTGGGAGGTAGAAAAACAACTTTGAAACTCTTAAACCTTAAACTTTGAAACTATATTTAACCCTACGCCCTACGGGCACTCCCCTTTGTAAGGGGAGATCACGCGATAAAGTAGCTTCAGTGCGAAGATTTGCCCTTTTTAAGCCTGCCTGCCGGTAGGCAGGGGGACGAGAAAAACGAAGTTTTTTCGGGCGGGGTTCAAACAATTAGCAGTGAGCAATGAGTAGTGAGAAATAAAAAAATCGAGTTGAGCGGGAGCAAAATTGGTTTGTTTCATAAGCAATGAAACAATTCAAAAAAACAGAAAAATGGTAAAAAAATAGGTTTATTGTACATATAATTCAAAAATTATACTTACCTTTGCACTTGAAACAGACAACGCAATTACCCTCCTCCGAATAGTTTCGGGGGGGGTAATTAGTTGATTATCTGATGATTATAAATACACGCTGAGAACAAACTACGCAAACAACATTTTTATAAACTTTAAACATTAAAAAAAAATGAGGTACAAAATTTTACTTTTGCTGTTGCTGCCGGCGCTTTTCGGGCTGCGTGCAGCCACTGTGCCGGCCGTCATTGCGGTGTCGGCCGACGGCGCGGAAACGCGCTACGAACTCGCCTCGGTGCAACGCATCGTGTTCGATGCCGGCGGCATGACCCTGAAAACCGAAGCCGGCGACGTGAACGGCGTGCGTTGTGTGCTTTTCGGAACGATGGATCAGACCGCTCTTGCCGAAACCCGCGAAGCCGCACTCTACGTTTATCCGAACCCCGTGCAGCACTATCTGTGCGTCGAAGGTGCTGCAGCCGGTGCCATTTGCACCGTTTACGACCTGCAAGGCCGCGCCCTGCTGCACAGTGCGGCACAAAAAATCGATGTAACCGCTTTGCAACAAGGCAGTTACTTATTGAAAATCAACAACCAAATCATCAAATTTATTAAAAAATAACCAACTATGAAAAAATTGACCCTTTTTGCATGCGCTCTGTGCATGAGCGTATGCGCCATGGCACAAACTGCCTTTTATGTGTACAAAACCGACGGCAGCCGCGTGGAATACGCCATTGCCGACGTTGACAGCATCTCGTTCACCGCGCCGGCTGTCAGCATCGAAAACGGCCACGAATACGTTGATCTCGGCTTACCCAGCGGTACCAAATGGGCTACTTGCAACGTAGGTGCCACCTCCCCCGAGGAGTACGGTGACTACTACGCTTGGGGCGAAACCGAACCGAAGACGACTTACTCTTGGAGGACTTATAAATATGGTCCTTATTATGGTGAACTGACCAAGTACTGCACGGATAGTGATTATGGTAAAGATGGCTTTGTGGATAACAAAACCGTGCTTGAACTCGCCGACGATGCTGCCCGTGTCAATTGGGGCGGACAATGGCGTATGCCTACCGACGACGAATGGACGGAACTGCGCGAAAACTGCACATGGACATGGACAACTCTGAACGGCGTGAACGGTTACGAAGTGAAAGGTGCTAACGGCAACTCCATTTTTCTCCCTGCGGCGGGCGGTCGCGAACTCGTTGACTTGAACGGTGTGGGCGGCGACGGCAGCTATTGGTCGAGTTCGCTCGACGCGGACTACCCGAGCGACGCGTGGTACGTGTACTTCCTCTCGGGCAACGTGGGCAGGAACGGCCTCTACCGCTACTACGGTTTTTCCGTCCGCGCGGTATGCGAATAGAGCCAAGAGTATAGATTTTAGAACATAGACCGTAGGGACGCATCGAATGCGTCCGAAACATAGAATACAGATTTTAGGAATGCGGAGTGAGGAATGTTCCTTGCTCCGCGTTTGTTTTTCTACCCTCTCCGGCTCCCCCTAAAGGGGGAGAGGAATAGCATGAAACACAAAAAAAAGCCCTCCTTTAGCCTGCCTGCGGTAGGCAGGGAGGGTTTGGGAGGTAGAAACAAACGCAAGAAAACAACTTTGAAACTCTTAAACATTAAACCCTGAAACTTTTGAAACTATTTTGCACTTTTCCGTTTTGCACTTTGCACTATTTTTTAACCCTACGCCCTTCGGGCACTCCCCTTGAAAAGGGGAGACCACGCGCTAAAGTAGCTTCAGTGCGAAGATTTGCCCTTTTTAAGGGAAATGTCGCACAGCGACAAAGGGTTCTAAATAATTAGTAGTGAGTAGTAAAAAAAATGACCTTGGCGGGTGTGTCAAAAATCGAGTTGAGTGTGTCGAAATGCTAAATCACTGTTTGAGCGCAGCGAGTTTGATTTAGCCGACACCGAAACGACAAATTTTTGGCAACGCAGCCGCCACAGTCTTGACTTTTCTTTGCCTTTCGTTTCTTTTGGTCAAGCAAAAGAAATGAAAGAATCAAGAAGATAGAAACCAAGAACATAGATGCTTGAAACCACGCAACGCAAACTACGAAATTTACGCAAACAACCTTAAACCCTTAAACTTTGAAACTCTTAAACATTAAACCCTGAAACTTTTGAAATATTAAACAAAAAAGAGCAGTCGCCACAGCGGGAACTGCTCTTTTTGCGTTGTGCGTCAGACTGTTGCGCTACAGTTTGGCGTTGTGCATGTCGCCCGTTTCGGCAAAGGCTTTGTGCATCTCGAAACAGGTGTAGATGTTCATCGGTGTGTGTGCTTTGGGTGCCGACTCGATGTAGCGACGCAGCATGTCGCGGTAGTCGGGATGCACGCAGTTGTCGATGATGCAGTGCGCACGCTGTATGGGCGATTTGCCGCGCAGGTCGGCAACACCGTATTCGGTAATCAGCACTTTCACCGAGTGTTCGCTCTGGTCGAGGTGCGACACCATCGGCACAATGGCCGAAATTTTGCCGTCCTTGGCGGTCGATGGCGTGGTGAAAATGGAGATGTAGGCGTTGCGGGTGAAGTCGCACGAGCCGCCAATGCCGTTCATCATCTTGGTGCCCAGCACGTGTGTCGAGTTGATGTTGCCAAAAATATCAGCTTCGAGTGCCGTATTGATGGTTATCAGTCCCAAACGGCGCGCCACTTCGGGGTTGTTCGAAATCTCCTGCGGACGCAGCACGATGCGCTGTTTGAAAAAGTCGAGATTTTGATACACGTCCTCCAGCACCGGTTGCGACACGGTGAGCGAGCAGCCGCTGGCAAATTTCACATGGCCTTCTTTCATCAGCCCGATGACAGCGTCTTGAATCACTTCGGTGTACATCTCGAATGGCGGGATGTCGGGATTTTCGCCCAACGAGGCCAGCACGGCATTGGCTATGTTGCCCACGCCCGACTGAATGGGCAGGAACGATGCGGGAATGCGGCCGGCTTTAATTTCGGCAGCGAGAAAATGTGCTACGTTTTCGCCGATTTTGGTCGTTACGTCGTCAATCGGGGCAAATTTGCCGCCGCCATTGGGTACGTTCGATTCGACAACGGCTACGATTTTTCGCGGATCGACTTTGACGCACGGTTCGCCGCAGCGGTCGCTGACGCGGTACACCGGAATGGCTTGGCGCATCGGCGGGTCTTGCGGCTCGTAGATGTCGTGTATGCCGCGCAACGCTTTGGGTGTCGTGGTGTTCAACTCTACAATGATGTGGTCGGCCAAGCGGCAGATGGTGGGCAGAATGCCTACGCCCGAGGTGGGCACAATTTCGCCGTCGTCGGTCAGGTCGCACGCCTCGACAATGGCAAATTTCGGTCGGGGCAGAAATCCGTAGCGCAATTCTTGGGCTTCGTGCGACAGGTGCATGTCGAAGTAGTGTGCCTCTTGTGCGTTGATGCGTGTGCGCAGGTCTTTGTTCGATTGGTACGGTGTGCGGAACAGCACGGCGTTGGCGCGTGCCAGGGCTCCGTCGAGCATATCGCCGGTGGAGGCGCCGGTGTACATACCAATTTTGAACGGGCGCCCGGCTGCATGTTCGGCTTCGGCGCGTTCGGCTATGGCGTTCGGTACTACTTTCGGGGCACCGGCCGGCGTGAATCCGCTGAATCCTACGACATCGCCGTCGTTGATTAGGGCGGCGGCCTCTGCGGCCGTCATGTTTTTGTAACTCATATTCAGATTGTTTTGTGTGTTAAAAAGGTTTCGGTTATTGTTTTATCAGTGCGGCGGTGTCGTTGGCTATCATCAACTCTTCGTCGGTGGGAATGACTACAACGCGCACTTTCGATGTCTTGGTCGATAGTTCTATCTCTTCGCCGCGCGACGAGGCGTTCAGCAGCGTGTCGATGTCAACGCCGAGGTAGCGCAACCCTTCGCAGACATAACGGCGTGTGCCGGCCTGATTTTCGCCGACGCCGCCGGTGAACACCAGCACATCGAAACCGTTGAGCGCAGCCGCGTAGGCGCCGATGTATTTCAGTATGCGGTAGTTGAACATGGCCATGGCAAGTTTGGCGCGCGGGTTGCCTTCGCCGATGGCTTTTTCGATGTCGCGCATGTCGCTCGAGATGCCCGAAATGCCCATCACACCCGATTTTTTGTTCACCATGTTCGACAGTTGGGCTGCGTCGAGTTGCTCTTTCTCCAACAAGTAGGCGATGGCACCGAGGTCAACGTCGCCCGAACGCGTGCCCATCATCAGTCCTTCGACGGGTGTCATGCCCATCGAGGTGTCGATGGAATGTCCATTTCGGATGGCCGTGATGGAACCGCCGCCGCCAATGTGTGCCGTGATGATTTTGGTGGCACTGTAGTCCAAACCGAGGAACTCGCACGCGCGTTTCGACACGTAGCGATGGCTTGTGCCGTGAAATCCGTAACGACGCACACCATATTTTTCGTAGTACTCGTAGGGCAACGCATACATGTAAGCGTAGTCGGGCATGGTTTGATGGAACGAGGTATCGAACACCGCCACTTGCGGTGCATTAGGCAGTATTTTGCCGATGGCGTCGATGCCTTTGATGTTGGCCGGATTGTGCAACGGCGCAAGTTCGGCGCAGGCTTGTATGCCTTGGAGTACTTCGGGCGTTATCACAGCCGAAGTGCTGAAACGCTCACCGCCGTGTACCACGCGGTGGCCTACGGCGTCAATCTCCTGCAACGATTGGATGCAGCCGTATTTTTCGCCGACAAGTTGCTCAAATATAAATTCGATGCCGACGGTGTGCTCGGGAATCGCTTTTTCCAAAATGACTTTCTCGCCGTTCGGCAAGGTGATTTTCAGAAACGAGTCGGGCAAACCGATTTTCTCGATGCCGCCTTGTGCCAACACGGCACTTTTGTCCATGTCGAACAATTTGTATTTGATGGACGAACTGCCACAATTCAAAACTAAAATTTTCATGCGTGCTAACTGTTTTAGACCTTCAACTTTTCGACTTATTTTATCGCTTGGTTGGCTGTGATGATGACCATTTTCACGATGTCATCGACTTTGCAGCCGCGACTCAGGTCGTTCACCGGTGCGGCGATGCCTTGCAAAATAGGGCCGATGGCTTGTGCACCCGAGAAACGTTCCACCAGTTTGTAGCCGATGTTGCCGGCTTGCAGGTCGGGAAAAACAAGTACGTTGGCTTTGCCGGCTACCGTGCTGCCCGGGGCTTTGTGTGCGCCTACTTCGGGCACGAGTGCGGCATCGGCTTGCAGTTCGCCGTCGATTTGCAGTGCCGGCGCTTTTTCTTTAATCAAACGTGTGGCTTCGGTTACCTTGTCGATGAGTTCGTGCTTGGCGCTGCCTTTGGTTGAAAAACTCAACATGGCCACACGCGGTTCGTAACCGCCGAGTACGCGTGCCGTTTCGGCCGTCGATATGGCTATTTGTGCCAATTCGGGTGCGGTGGGGCAGGGGTTGACGGCGCAGTCGGCAAATACCAGCAACCCGTTTTCGCCGAGTTGTGTGGCGGGTGTAATCATCAGAAAAGCGCCGGACACGACACTGACGCCCGGTTGTGTTTTGATGATTTGGAATGCCGGACGAATGGTGTCGGCCGTGGTGCCGCGCGCGCCGGCTACTTCGCCGTCGGCGTCGCCGTTTTTTATCATCAGACAGCCCAGATAGAGCGGGTCTTTGGCTTTTTGCTCGGCTTCTTCGTGGGTCATGCCTTTGTTTTTGCGCAATTCGTACAGCAAATCGGCGTAAACAGGCATTTTCGGGTCAGTTTCGGGATTGACGATGGTGGCTTCGCCAATGTGTTTCAATCCTTTGTCGGCAGCCATGGCGTGAATTTTGTCGGCATCGCCAATGAGGATGAGTTTGGCCGATTGGTCGGCCAGCAGGCGGTCGGCCGCTTCGAGGGTACGCGGTTCGTCGCCTTCGGGCAAAACGATGCGGCGCAGGTTGTTGTGCGCGCGTTGTTTCAGTTGTTCTAAAAGTTCCATATTGTGTCTATTTGATTGTTTTGTGTTCAACGAAACTGCCCCGCTTTGTGTGCGAGGCAGTTGTTTTCAGTGTGGCGGCTGCCAAACTACATTTGCAATTTGAATACCACCGGAACCGTAAATTTACAGTGTACGGCTTTGCCGCGTTGTTGGCCGGGAGTCCATTTTGGCATCGATTTGATAAGGCGGATGGCCTCTTTGTCCAAACTTGGGTCGGCCGAGCGCACTACTTGTACATCGTCGATGCTGCCGTCCTTGCGCACGGTAAATTGTACGATGACACGTCCCTGTATGCCGTTTTCTTGCGCGATAATCGGGTATTTGATGTTTTCGCTGAAATATTTCATCAACTCTTTCTGACCGCCGGGGAATTCGGGCATTTTTTCTACCACTACGAATATTACGTTCTCTTCGGGGTCTTCTTCGATGACGGCCACAGGTGCTTGTATCACTTCTTGCACTTGGTTTTGGTCGTCTTCGGTGTTGATCTGGATATCTTCGGTTTCTACATCGTCATCTACAATCTGAATCTCTTCGATGATGTCGGGTGCCGGTGGTGGTGGCGGTGGTGCGGTTTGCTCTTCTTGAACGGTCTGTTCAATCATTTCTTCTTCGAAAAATACTTCTTCGTCGGTGGCTTGCTCGTAAACGGTTATCTCTTTGTCCGTCCATTCAAACGCCACATAAAATACACCCAACGACAGCACCAATCCCATTAAAATATAGGTGAAGCGCTTGTCTTCAAGGTTGGCTTTCGGAGTCTTTTTTACGTCTATCATAGTATTCTAAAATCGGTTTTTGAAGGTTATGCAATTAACACGGCAAATTTACGACCTTTTTTTTGAAAAAACAAGCAAGTAACGTTTTTTTTGAAAAAAAGGCGATTTTTTTGCTATTTTCACCTTGAGGGAACGACGATGGAGATGCCGCTGAAGTGGCTGACTGAGCGCAGATAGTCGGCCAAGGGCTCGGCACTGATGCAGACGCAGCGGCGGCTGCTCGAGGCGTGCAGCAGGTGTGTGCGCCCGTCGATGCGGATGGCAAAACCGATGTGTGCGTAGTCTAATCCGTCGATGGTGGTGGCTATGGCGATGATGGCGCCTTCGGGAATCGTGGTGTCGATGGCTGCCACAGCCTGTTTCGGGACGATGGCTATAGGATTTTGCGCTGCGGCTGTTTCGTAGTGGCGCAGCGTGTCGGTCAGGGCTGGGTTGTTGCGCAGTTGACGGTAGCGGTCGCTGTGTGTGGTCATAAAGTCGATTGGCTTGGCGACGATTTGTCCGCCGAGCGAGTCGGTGATGTCGCGCACGATGCCGCGTTGCTCGTTGTGGCGAATCCATTCGGTGAGGTAGTGCAGCCGCGAGGCGTATCCGTCGATGCGGCCGTTGCGGTAGCGTATGTTGCGCAGTTCGTTGGCAAGGGTGTCGCCGGCGGCGCAGTCGGTGCGCCAAAGCGCCAGCACGGTTTCGACAAAGGTCTGGCAGTCGAAGCGTGTGAGGTCGATGACGAGCGTTTCGTGGTCGTCGTGGTCGAGTGTGTGCGCTGCGTAGGGCGTGCCGACGAAAGTTTTTGCGATGTCGGTAATGGCGGGTTGGCTATCGGCAAATGTGTGTTGCAGGCGTTCGACGATGGCAGTGTCGGTGGCGGTTTGCGCAACAATCAGCAGCGGTACAAATAATAGTGTGTATGTCAGTGTGTGGCGCATGTGGGTCAAAGTTCTTTGCGTAGTCGTGCAACTTGTATGCCGAGTTGTTCGCGGTATTTGGCCACGGTGCGTCGCGCGATGATGTAGCCCGATTTTTGCAGATATTCGGTCAGTTGGTCGTCGTTGATGGGGTTGCGCGGGTCTTCGCCGGCCACGAGGTTGGCAATGATGGTTTTGATGGCGCGGTTCGATGTTTCGCTGCCATCGCTGGTCTGCATGGTTTCGACGAAGAAGTGTTTCAGCGGGAAAATGCCGAAATTGGTTTGTACATATTTGCTGTTGCTCACGCGCGATATGGTCGAGATGTCGTAGCCTACTTGTTCGGCTATGTCTTTCAGTTTCATGGGGCGCAGTTTTGTTTCGTCGCCGTCGATAAAGTATTCGCGTTGGTGTTCGACGATGGCGTTCATCGTTTTGAGCAGTGTAACGTTGCGTTGTTGCAGTGCGTCGATGAACCAGCGTGCGGCGTCGATTTTTTGTTTGGCAAAGGTGATGGCGTCGTGCATTTGTCGGGTTTGGTTGGCTTTGTTGCCGACGTATTCGTTCACCATGTCGGTGTACTCTTTGCTGACACGCAGGTCGGGTACATTGACGTTGTTGAGCGACACGAGTAGTCGTCCGTTGTCGTTTTCGACGATGAAGTCGGGCGTTATTTGCGCCTGCATCAGTTCGGCGGCTGTGGCGTAGGCGTTGCCGGGTTTTGGGTTGAGGCGGCGTATTTCGGCCACGACGTTTTTCATTTCGTCGTCGGAGATGTTCAGCCGTTTAGCCAATGTTTCGTATTGTTTTTTCGAGAATTGTTCGAAATGTTTTTCGACGATGGTGATGGCGCGTGTGGTGTCGATGGTTTGCGGACGGCGTTTCAGTTGCAGCAGTAGGCATTCTTGCAGGTTGCGTGCGGCGATGCCGGCGGGGTCGAGGTTTTGCACGGCTTCGAGTGCGGTGCGCATGTCGTTGTCGGAGGCGTTGACGCCGAATTGAAAGGCGAGGTCGTCGGCCATCGATTCCAAGTCGCGGCGCAGGTAGCCGTCGTCGTCGAGGTTGCCCACGATGTAGGTGGCGAGTCCGAGTATGCGTCGGTCGAGGCGCATCAGGCCGAGTTGGTCGGTCAGGTGTTCGTGAAACGATTGTTGTGCCGAGAGCGGCATGGCGGTTTCTTTGTCGTCGGTCGAGCGGTTGTGGGCTTGCAGTTTGTAGTCGGGTATGTCGTCGTCGGCGGCGTATTCGGTCAGGTCGAAGTCGTCGTTGCCGGTGTTGTCGTCGGCGGTGTTGTTAAATTCGTTATCGTCGTTGTCGGGTGTTTCGGGTTTGCCTTCGTCCAATGCGGGATTGGCTTCCAACTCTTCGCGGATGCGTTCTTCCAATTCCACGGTAGGATATTCCAGCATTTTGATGACTTGTATTTGCTGTGGCGACAGTTTTTGTTGCAGTTTCAGATTTTGTTGTAAGGTGATTGCACTCATAACTGCTTGATTTTTATTGTGTTTATTTGTGTTTATGCGCGTTCGGTTTGTGCCATTACTCGCAGGAGGTTACCGCCCAAAATCAGGCGGATGTCGTCGTCGGTGTGGCCGCGGCGAATCAACTCTTTAGTGATGTTTATCAGTTCGTTGCCGGCGCAGCAGCCATTGATGCCGCCACCGCCGTCGAAATCGGAACCGATGCCTACGGCGTGTATGCCGGCCACCTTAATTATATGTTCGATGTGGTTGACGGCGGTTTGTACGTCGGCTGTTCCTTCGTTGCGGGTCAGGAAACCGTCGTACAGGCAGACTTGGCACACGCCGCCTTTTTGTGCCAGTGCTACAAGTTGTTCGTCGGTGAGGTTGCGCGGGTGGTCGCACAGGGCGCGTGCCGACGAGTGCGAGCAGATAATCGGCGCTGTCGATGTTTCGATGACGTCCCAAAAGGTTTTTTCGCCGGCGTGTGATAGGTCGATCATGATGCCGAGGCGGTTCATTTCGGCCACGACCTGCTGTCCGAATACACTCAGGCCGTTGTTGCGATTTGTGCTTCGTGATGCGCTGTCGCATATCAGATTGTCGCCGTTGTGGCAGAGTGTGATGTAGCGCACGCCGAGGTCGTAGAAACGCTGTATGTTGTCGATGTCGGTGCCGATGGCGTAGCCGTTTTCGATGACGGGAACGACAGCGCGTTTTGCTTGTGCGCGTGCTGCTGCGATGGCGCGTGTGTCGGTAGCCACTATAGCCTTGTCGGCGTTGTCGGCCACTTGCCGGTGTATCAGGCGCAGTGTGTCGAATGCCAATGTTGTGGCTGCAGCGGTATCGTGTTCGGTTAACTCTTTTTGCGGAATGTAGGCGGCCATAAAAATCGTGTCGATGAGGCCTTCGTCCATTTTGACGAAATCGACTTGGGCGCTGTCGTTGCGTTGCCCGAAGTTCATGCCGGCGGTGTAAACCATCGGCGTGTCGCAGTGCGAGTCGAGCGTCGTACACGACCGGTGCAGGTGTTTTGCATGCCTGAAAACTTCGGCTTCGCGCACCAACCATTCGAATAATTGCCGGTGAGCAACGTGTTGTATGTCGGCGGCTAAACATTCGGGGTGCCATTGTACGCCTATTATCGGATAGTGCGGCGATTCGATGGCTTCGCACAAGCCGTCAGGCGCATAGGCCGCAGCGCGTAGTTCGGGGGCAATGTCCTTTACCGCTTGATGGTGAAACGTGTTGACCATCAGCGTGTTGCATTTTGTTGTCCGAAATAGTTTTGATTGCGGCTCAATCGTTATTTGGTGCGATGTCTCGTTGCGTGGTCGTGTGCCTTGGTCGTGTTGCAGCAGTTGTTTGTCGCTGTTTTGCACATAGATGTCCTGATAGAGCGTGCCGCCCATTTGTACATTCAGAATTTGCATGCCGCGGCAAATGCCTAAAATGGGTGTTTGATAACGACGAGCATACGTTATCAGTCGCATATCGTACGCATCGCGCGTGGCGTCGATGGCGCCGCATTCCGGAATGATCGTTTCGCCAAAATAGTTCGGGTCGATGTCGCCGCCACCGGTGAGCAGCAGTCCGTCGATGTGGCGCACCATGGCGGCAAGTGTCGGCTCGTCGTTCACTACAGGAAGCAGCATGGGCAGTGCGCCGGCTTGCACTATGGCGTTCACATACGCATCGGCAATGCGCGATGTGCCGTCTTTGTAATTTACTGATATTCCGATGATTGGTCTGTTGTTCATATATGCGAATAGGTTTACTTTATTATTTTAAATATAGGTATTCGCTAATCTTCTCTTTTGATTTTTGCACCGAGTGCGTTCAGCCGATTTTCGATGTCTTCGTAGCCGCGGTCTATTTGGTCGATGTGGTCGATGCGGCTCACACCGTCGGCACTCATGGCGGCTATGAGCAAAGCGATGCCGGCGCGGATGTCGGGCGAGGTCATGTTGTTGGGTCGCAAACGTATTTTGTGGTCGTGCCCGATGACAACGGCGCGGTGCGGGTCGCACAAGATGATTTGCGCGCCCATGTCGATGAGTTTATCGACGAAGAACAGGCGGCTTTCGAACATTTTTTGGTGTATCAGCACGCTGCCTTTGGCTTGTGTGGCTACCACCAGCAATACGCTCAGCAGGTCGGGTGTCAGTCCCGGCCACGGTGCATCGGCAAGGGTCAGGATGGAACCATCGATGAACGATTCGATTTCGTACGATGCTTGCGCCGGAATGTAGATATCGTCGCCGCGTTGTTCCAGCCGGATGCCCAATCGGCGGAAACTGTCGGGAATGATGCCGAGATTGTGGTACGACACATTTTTGATGGTCAGTTCGCTGCCGGTCATGGCGGCCATACCGACGAAACTGCCTACGTCAATCATATCGGGCAGAATGTGGTGTGTGGTGCCGTGCAGTGTTTTCACGCCTTCGATGGTCAACAGGTTCGATGCAACGCCCGAAATCTTGGCTCCCATCTTGTTGAGCAGTTTGCATAGTTGTTGCAAGTAGGGTTCGCAGGCGGCGTTGTAAATGGTGGTGGTGCCTTCGGCTGCGACGGCAGCCATCACGATGTTGGCGGTGCCTGTTACCGATGCTTCGTCGAGTAGCATGTAGGTGCCTTTTAGTTTGCCGGCGGCGAGTTCGTAGGCTTGTTTTTGGCTGTTATATGTCAGGTCGGCGCCCAATTTTTGTATGCCAACAAAGTGTGTGTCGAGGCGTCGCCGGCCTATTTTGTCGCCGCCGGGTTTGGCGTAGGTTACATGTCCGAGGCGCGCCATCAGCGGCCCGATGAGCATGACCGAACCGCGCAGTTTGGCACACCGTTGTAAAAAGAGGTCGCTGTCGAGGAATTGTTCGTCGAGGGTGCGTGCGCAAAAACGATATTTGCCTTTGTCCAGCCGCTCGACGTCAACGCCCATGTCGCGTAATAGTTGTATCAGGTTGTTTACGTCGAGAATGTCGGGTATGTTGTCGATGACGACTTCTTCGTCGGTGAGCACTGTGGCACAGATGACCTGTAAGGCTTCGTTTTTCGCGCCTTGTGGCGTTATTTCGCCGTGTAGTTTGTGTCCGCCTTCGATGATGAATGATGCCATATTTTTAGTGAGTAGTTAGTAGTGAGTAATGAGAAATTAGGAGTTAGGAATGATTTGACACTTAATAAATATAATTTGCTTCGGGTTCTATTTGGATGCCGAATTTTTCTATCACGGAATCGACAATTTGTTGCGCCAATGTTTGCACGTCGGCCGGCGTGGCGTGGTTCTTGTTCACCAATACCAACGGTTGTTTGTCGTAGACGGCGGCGCCGCCTACGGTTTTGCCTTTCCAGCCGCATTGTTCGATGAGCCACGCAGCGGGAATTTTTACCAACGTGTCGCCGGCAGGGTAGTGCGGCATGGTCGGATATTGGGCTTGCAGCGCATCGAATTTTGCTGTTGGAACGACCGGATTTTTGAAGAAACTGCCGGCACTGCCAAGTTCTGCCGGCTCGGGTAGTTTCTGCCGGCGAATGTCGATGACGGCACGGCGCACATCGGCCACAGTTGGGTGCGCTATGTGCGACAGTGTGTCGCGCAAATTGCCGTAGTCGAGCCGCAAGGTTGGCTTTTTTTGCAGCCGATATGTTACCGCCGTAACAATGTGTCGACCTTGCAACTCGCTTTTGAATATGCTGTGTCGATAGCCGTAGTCGCATGCTGCCGCGTCGAATGTGTGTGCTTGGCCGGTGGCTGTTTCGATGGTTTCGACACACACTATCACGTCTTTTGCTTCTACGCCGTAGGCTCCGATGTTTTGCACGGCGCTTGCACCAATTTCGCCGGGAATGTACGACAGATTTTCGATGCCGCCGAAGCCGCGGGCGCACATGTCGTCGCAGAAGTCGTCCCACACCACACCAGATCCTACGCGCACCAATACTTCGTCGGGCGTGTCGCCGACGATGGTGCAAAAGCGGATGCGCGAGTGCAACACAATGCCGTCGTAATCGCCGGTGAAGAGCAGGTTGCTGCCGGCACCGATGGGCAACAATTTGTGGCTGCGCGCCAAATCGGTTTGCAGAAAGTCGGTCAACTCCTCGACGGTGTCGTATTCCGCAAAGTAACGTGCATACACATCCATGCCGAAAGTGTTGTGCGGTAATAGCGAATAATGTTCTAACAAATTCATAGTACAAAAATAGTCAAAATAGTTGACAATGGCAAGTTTTTTGCAATTATTCGCTCAAAACCACTTTTTGCGCCACAACCACCAGACAACAGCGCCTGCCACGACTATCATGACGACCCACGCAAACAGATAGCCGTAAGTCCATTCCAATTCGGGCATGTGCCGAAAATTCATGCCCCACACGCCCACCAAAAACGTGAGCGGAATGAATACGGCCGACAATACGGTCAGGCGGCTCATGATGTGGTTCATGCGCAAATCGTTGTTGGCCAAGTACAAATCGACCAAGGCTGTGATGCTTTCTTTGGCATTGTCGATGAGTTGCAGCACCTGCAACAGGTGGTCGAACGTGTCTTTGTAATAGATTTTGTTGGCGGCTTTTATCAATGGCGATTCCGATAGTGTGGCAAATTCTTCGCGCAAAGGCAGCAGATTTTTGCGTAACAGCATGTAGTCTTTGCGCACCCTTTGTATGTCGCGCCCGATGTCGCTCGGACGGGTGTTGTCGAACTCCATCAGGGTATTTTCCATGTCGAGTATGCGGTCGCGTTGCCGGTCGAGTATCGACAGATAACCGTCGAAAATGTGGCTCAACAGCAAATTATATAGGTAGTCGGCCGATTGCCGGCGCACTTTGCCTTTGTTGTTCAAAATGGCATCGACAATAGGCGCGAACAGCGGTGTGTGCGACTCCTGAAACGAGAATACGCATCCTGATTGCAACAACACACTGATGTGTTCTTTGTCGAGCGTATTACCGGCTGTTTGTGTATAGATGTCGGTGATGGTGAGCAGAGCATCGTGTTGATCTTCGATTTTGGCTATGTGGCGCGTGTTCAAAATGTCCTGCAGCCACAGAATGGATATGCCGCAGTGCGTGTGCAACTGTTCGATTTTTGTTACGTCCGACAAACCGCTTACACACAGCCAATTAACTTTTTTTGGGTCGATGTTGGTAACAATGTCGGCCGGCGTGTCGCCAACGAACTGTCGGGCTTCGTTTTGGTCGAACACCAAGAGTTCGAAGTGCGTGTCGAGGCGTTTGTCGCCGTTGTATTGCAGTTGTTCGTACAACAAGTTGTTGTGTGTGCTGCGTGGCGTGTGTCGCGTTTCTTTCGTCATTGTCAATGCTTTAGCCGAATGCAATATCTAAAATCATCATCAACACAAACCCGAATGCCACGCCGATAGTAGCAATATTGGAGTGACTGCCGTTTTGCGATTCGGGAATCAGTTCCTCTACCACCACATATACCATGGCGCCGGCAGCAAAGGCGAGCAGATAGGGCAATATGGGCGTGATGAGCGATATCAGCAGCACAGTGATGAGCCCGAAAATGGGTTCTACCAAGCCCGATAGCGCTCCGATGCCGAATGCCCGACTGCGCGAGGCACCTGCACTTTTCAGCGGCATCGATACGATGGCACCTTCCGGAAAATTCTGTATGGCGATGCCCACCGACAAGGCCAGCGCAGCCGACAGTGTAACGTCGGTTGTTCCGACTATGGCACCGGCCAAAACCACGCCGACGGCCATGCCTTCGGGAATGTTGTGCAACGTGACGGCCAACGCCAACATGGTCGTCTTTTTCAAACGCGATTTCAGCCCTTCGGGTTCGTCGGTATCGATGTGCAGGTGCGGAATCACCGTGTCCAACAGCAGCAAAAAGCCCATGCCCGCCAAAAAACCGATGGCGGCAGGCCACCATGGTTGCGCAGAGGTGGCGGCACTCATTTCGATGCTCGGCATCAGTAGCGACCACACCGAAGCGGCCAACATGACGCCTGAGGCAAATCCCAATAGCAGTTTGTTGAGCGATTCGTGCAGTTTCTCTTTCAATAAAAAGACCATGGCTGCGCCCAATGTAGTCCCTGCAAACGGTATCAGCAGCCCGATGGCAATGTACAGTTGTGTGTTCATAGAATAACTTTTTCGTTGTTTGCAAAGATACAATAATTATGCCGATTGCGCGAACGATAATGTCGTTTTTTTTTGTTGATGCTGTGTTTGGTTTGGTTGGCAGCAGATTTTGTTGTAATTTTGCACGTTCGTTTGCAGGGCACCGTGTTGTTCTGCAAACATAAATTAGAGTAGAAATGGATTTTTTGAGCAACCTCTTTTTCGCACCGAGCATTACGCAGTCGCTGTTTGTGCTGACGCTCACTATCGCGTTAGGCATATTTCTTGGCGCCAAACTGAAAATTCGCAGCATGTCGTTGGGTGTAACGTGGATTTTGTTTTGTGGTATTGTGTTGTCGGCGTTTGGTATCCGTCTGACGCCCGAAGTCGAAAGTTTTGCCAAAGATTTTGGTTTGGTGCTGTTTGTGTATAGTATCGGCTTGTCGGTCGGACCATCGTTTTTTTCGTCGTTGGGTAAGGGCGGTCTCCGGCTGAATATGGTGGCGGTGGGCGTGGTGCTGCTTACCGTGTGTTGTACCGTAGCCATCCACTTTATCTCCGGCGAGGATATGGCCACGCTGGTCGGTGTGATGTCGGGCGCGGTTACCAATACACCGTCGTTAGGCGCGGCGCAACAAACGTTTGGCGATATGCACGGCGCGGTCAATCCCAATATTGCCAACGGCTATGCCGTGGCGTATCCGCTCGGCGTGGTGGGCATCATCTTGTCGTTTATGATTTTGCGTTGGGTGTTCCGCGTCAATCTGCACCACGAGGAAGAGGCGCTGCATCAAACCGAGAATAATGGCAAAGAGCCTGTTTGCGTCGATGTGGCTATCAGCAACAATCAGATAGATGGCGTAGCCATAGCCGAACTGAATCGTTTGTGCCGTATCTCGTTGGTGGTATCGCGCATTATCCATGCCGACAAAACGGAGTCGGTGCCGACGGCCGCCACACGTCTGCATGTAGGCGACACGATTCGCGTGCTGACCGAAAAAGAAGATTTGCCGACACTGATGCTGTTGGGACAACTTGTCGAAAATCAGCATAACACTACGACGCGTTCCAAAGCGTCCAATCTGGTGTCGCGGCGCATTGTAGTAACGAAACCCGAGTGGAACGGGCAGAAAATCGGCAAAATGAATCTGACTTCGCAGTATCGGGTTACCATCACGCGGGTCAATCGTGCCGGCATCGATTTGTTGGCGCGTCCGAATTTGCACCTGCAACTGGGCGACCGCATCATGGTGGTGGGCGAGACCAACGATGTGCAAAAAGTGGCCGATATCTTTGGTAACGAACTAAAGCGCCTCGATGTGCCGAATCTGATGCCTATATTCATCGGCATCGCCTTGGGCGTGGTGCTTGGCACGCTGCCGATAGCCATTCCGGGCGTGTCGCAGTCGTTCAAGTTGGGCTTGGCGGGCGGATCGCTCATTGTGGCGTTGCTCATTTCGTATTTCGGACCATATAAAATGGTAATTTTCACCACCTCGTCGGCCAATATGATGCTGCGCGAGATTGGCATTTCGCTCTTTCTGGCGGCTGTCGGGTTGGGTGCCGGCGCATCGTTTGTGCCCTCCATTGTGGCCGGTGGCTATATGTGGTTGGTGTATGGCATTGTCATTACGCTGGTGCCGATATTGATAATGGAGGTTGTGGCACGCAAGGTGTTGCATCTCAATTATTTTACGATTATGGGACTTATTGCCGGTTCGACTACCGACCCGCCGGCTTTGGCCTATGCTTCCGAATTGTCGACTGGCAACGACCAAGCGTCCGTGGCGTATGCTACGGTCTATCCGCTCACCATGTTTTTGCGCGTGTTGGTCGCCCAACTGATGATTTTGGCTCTCTGCTGAAACGCTGTGGGCATAAAAAAGGCGCGCCTTGTCTTCCGAAAAGGCACGTCCTTGCGCATGAGCGGCAAACGAGGCTCGAACTCGCGACCCTCAGCTTGGGAAGCTGATGCTCTACCAACTGAGCTACTGCCGCAATGAAAACCGGACTGCAAAAATAGTAAAAATGCCACAATCGACAAAATTTTTTGCAAAAAATGTAATGTGTTTGAATGTATTTGACTGAAAATCAGATGAATCGAAAAATCGTAACAATCATTGTGGCGGTGGCATGCTGCTGCACCATGCGGGCTCAGGACATCCCGTTTGCCCTGAAAGCATCGGTGTATGGCGGTTACATTCTGCCGATGACCAAAAACCTCGAAGCCGTAGCGACACCGCCGGCCTTGGGTGGCGAAATCGCTGTCGAATTTCCGGCAATGGGCAATTATGCGTGGCAACGCTATTGGGGCATGCCTACCGTCGGCGTAGGGTTTGTGGGCATGGATTTGGGCAACAAAGCCGTTTTGGGACAGGCGTTTGCGCTCTATCCCTATTTGTTGGTGCCGATTGTCAAACGCGACCATTTTCACCTGAATTACAAAATCGGAGCCGGCATCAGCCTATTCACCAAAACGTGGAATCGCTGCGATACGCTGTCGGGTGTGAACGCGCCTACGGCCAATTCGGCCATCGGGTCGATACTGAATGTCTATCTGATGACCGGCGTAAACTTCGAATTTCCCATCAAAAACAATGTGTCGATAACGGCTGACATCGGCTACAACCACATGAGCAACGGCAGTGTGTTGCAACCCAACAGCGGATTGAATATGCTGCATGCGCAAATCGGCGCCAAATACACGTTCGAACAGTGCCGACATTGCAAAAAACCGCTGCCGCCGGCCGACCGTTTCCCGTACGATTTTTCGCTGGTGTTCGATGTGTCGGGCTGCGTGCGCGAACTCTATTACAAAGACAATCGGCGGTATCCGGTCGGTACTGTGCAGGTGAGCATGACGGCCAATGTGGCGCGGTGGTATGCCATCGGTGGTGCGTTGCACGCTTTCTACGATGGCGCATTCGTGCAGCAAGGCACGCGCGATGGCGTGTCGTACACGCAACATACGTACTTCGGACGCTATTTCATTCCCGACGAAAACATTGCCAATAAATTCCGCGCAGGCGTGGCTATCGACAACGAATTTATCATCGGTCGGTTGACGGCCTACCTGCAATGGGGCGTCTATGTGTACGACCCGCTGCGCAACGCCAACCCCGAGCCGCACACCAAACACGGCTACAATCGCCCCATGTTCTACACCTACGACATCGACAAAGAAGATGGTTGGAACTATTTTCGGCTGGGATTGCGCTGCCGCGTGTGGAACAATCTGTTTGTGAGCGTCAACCTGAAAACGCACTTGCAAAAAGCCGAAATGCTGACGTTCGGCATCGGTTATCAAATTCCTTTCACGCGCATTCGCGAAGCCGGCACCCGACAACGTTACATCGTCTATCACCCCGATAAAACGCGCCAACGACCTGAAAATCAGAACCAATGGCAGCCTATGGGAGGCGATTCGTCCGAAGATCCGCATTTCAGTATCGGACGATGATGCGCTGCAAATGGCTGATAATCAGTCTGATAAAAAATAATTTATCGATTTTCAATAAAAATATTTTGTTATTCAAGAAAAAAGATGTTACTTTGCAGCCGTAAAATGGTTTAACAATCAAATAGAAACGTAAGATGAAAAAGATTTTTTCTGCAACCATCGTGTTGCTATGTGCAGCGACGCTTTTTGCACAGCAGGAAACGCAACCGCTGCCGCTCGACCCCAATGTGCGCTATGGTAAGTTGGACAACGGACTGACTTATTACATTCGCCACAACGAACAACCGAAACAACGCGCCGAGTTTCACATCGCGCAGGCGGTGGGCGCCATTCTCGAAGAAGATCACCAAAACGGTTTGGCACACTTCCTCGAACACATGGCTTTCAACGGCACCGAGCATTTCCCCGGCAAAGGCATCATCAACTATTTCGAGTCGATTGGCGTCAATTTTGGTGGTAACATCAACGCCTACACCTCGCTCGACGAAACGGTATATCGCCTGTCCGACGTGCCGACCTATCGCGAGGGCATCATCGACAGCGCCTTGCTGGTGATGCACGATTGGTCGTGTGCCTTGTCGCTGCTGGGCGACGAGATTGATGCCGAACGCGGTGTCATTCGCGAAGAGTGGCGTACGGGTGCCACTGCCAGCCGGCGTATGTGGAAACAGACCAACGCCAACATATTCCCGGGCTCGCAATATGCCAAGCGCGATGTGATTGGCGACACGGCCGTCATCAACAACTTCTCGTATCAGGCTTTGCGCGACTACTATCGCAAATGGTACGGCCCCGATTTGCAGGCCATCGTGGTGGTGGGCGACATTGATGTCGATGCCATCGAAGCCAAAATCAAAGCCTTGTGGGCCGATGTGCCGGCACGCAGCAACCGCGGCGAACGCCCTGTTTACGAAGTGGCCGACAACGCAGAACCTATCGTGTCGATAGTAACCGACAAAGAGGCACAAAACACAATTCTGGAACTCACTTACAAACATACGCCGCTGCCCGACAACCTGAAAGGCTCGATGATTCACTATCTGCAAGCAACACTCAACGGATTGATTTCGAGCATGTTGAGCGACCGCTTCGATGAATTGACGCAAGACCCCGAAGCCTCGTTTGTGTATGGCAACGGCTACTATTCCGAATTGGTGAAATCGAAAGATCAATTTGCGTTTGTGGTCGTGCCGAAAGAGGGACGCGAAAAACAGGCGTTGAACGACATGCTGTTTCAAGCTGAAAAAATGAAACGTTACGGATTTACCGCATCGGAATTGGAACGCGCCAAAACTCGTCTGCTGGCCGATGCCGAAAAGTCGTACAACGAACGCGATACGCGTAAAAACATCGCACTCACACGCGAGTACATCCGCCACTACCTCGACGGCGAGTGCATTCCCGGCATCGAATGGGAATACAACACGCTCACGGGCTTGTTGCCTCACATTCAGTTGGATATGCTCAACCAAGTGGCACAAAGTTACGTCATCGACACCAATATCATTGTCAGCATTAACGCGCCCGAAAAAGAGAGCGTCGTGCTGCCTTCGAAGGACGAAGTGCTGCAAGCGCTGGCCGACATCAAAACGGTCGAGATAGAAGCACCGAAAGACGACGCCGTGGACAAACCGCTGGTGGCCAAAGCACCGAAAGCCGGCAAAATCAAGGCAAAAGCCGCCAATGCTTCGCTCGGCACTACCGAATGGACACTTGCCAACGGCATCAAAGTGGTTATCAAACCGACCGAATTCAAAAAAGACGAAATCCTACTGACCGCCAAAAGTCGCGGCGGCTTGTCGAAGGTGGAAAACATCGATGACCTGCCGTCGGCATACTTGGCTACCGATGTCGTCGTGAGCAACGGCTTGGGCGAATTCAATGCCATCGAACTGCAAAAAGTGCTGACCGGCAAAATTGCCCGTGTGGCTCCACAAATCAACGAATTTTCGGAAACCCTCGACGGCAACTCGTCGGTGAAGGACTTCGAAACAATGTTGCAACTCGTTTACCTCTATTTCACCGCACCGCGCCGCGACGACAAAGCCTATCAGGCGCTCGTCAATATGTACGAAACGGCACTCCGCAACCGCGATGCCAACCCGAAAACGGCTTTCTCCGACAGTATCCGTCTGACGGTGAGCGACCACAACCCGCGTACCATGATATTCAATCTGCCAATGTTGGAAAAAGTGAGTCAGGACAAGGCTTTGGCCATCTACAAAGAGCGTTTTGCCAATCCGGCCGACTTCACGTTTATGTTCACCGGCAACATCGACCCGAACGACGCAGCCACGCAGAAACTCATCTGCACGTGGCTGGGCGGACTGAAAACGTGCAAAACTCGCGAAGACTACACCGACAACGGTGTGCGCGCACCGAAAGGCAAAGTGAAAAATTACTTCACGCGCAACATGCAGATTAAAACCGCATCGAACCGCTTGCAATTCACGGCTGCAATGCCTTATTCGTGGGCTTCGGCACTCAACATGGAGGTTATCGGGCGCATTCTCGATATACGCTACCTCGAAAGCATTCGCGAACGCGAAGGCGGATCGTACGGCGTGGGCGTTTACGGCTATGCCGCCACAATGCCCGTCGAACAAGCCATACTGCTCATTCAGTTCGATACTGACCCCGAAAAAGAAACGCGTCTGCTCGAAGTGATTTACGAAGAAATCAATACGATTTTGGCCGACGGACCGCGTGCCGACGACTTGCACAAAGCCAAAGAAAGTATGCTGAAAGACTTCGCCGAAGATGTCGAGAAAAACGATTGGTGGGACGGCACAGCACTGCCAAGTTACTACACCAACAAATATGCGGAGGATTATCTGCGGGATTATCGTGCGGCTGTCGAAGCCGTTACGCCCGAAACAGTGGTCAACACGCTGAAACAACTCATCGACTCGCAAAATGTGGTCGAAGTGGTGATGCTGCCGGCTGCCGAATAAACCAAACATACACAGAAAATACACGAAAGCATCGGATTTTTTGTCCGATGCTTTTTGTTTCGCACAATTTTTTATATCTTTGCAACTGATTATCAAAAACGTACAATATGAATATTTTTGAAAAACTTGCATCTAAACTACCGAAATCCGCCGAAATTGACCCCACATTCCCATTGCAGGAATTGACGGAAATACTCGGTTTCGAACCGCAACGCCCCGAGGTTTACAAACTATCGCTCATTACGCGCGCCGCCCTCGAAAAAGACAAAGAAGGTCGTCGCATCGATAACGAACGCCTCGAATATTTAGGCGATGCCGTACTCGAATCCATCGTCAGCGACATTCTATACAACCACTTCCCGCAATTCGCCGAAGGCTACCTCACCGTGTTGCGCAGCAAAATGGTGAAACGCGACATGCTGAATACGCTGGGCGAACAAATCGGACTGGGAAAACTGCTGCACGGCATCAAAGGCAAAATCCATCGCAACGTCTATGGCAATGGTCTCGAAGCACTGATTGGAGCTGTGTACCTCGACCGCGGCTACGAGGTCTGCAAGGATTTTGTGGCCAACCGACTATACGGACAAAACGTCAACCTCGACAAATTGGCCGAGCGCGAAGAAAACTTCAAATCGCGCCTCATGGAATGGGGACAAAAGAAACGCAAGACCATCACCTTCGAAGTGTTCGACGAAGAACCGCAACCGCCCAATCAAACACAATTTTTTGCCAAAGTCTATATCGATGGCATCGAATACGGCAGTGGCGTTGGCGTGGCCAAACGCAAAGCCGAACAGGCCGCCTCCAAACAGGCTTTGCGCCTGATAGAACTTGGCAATTAACTGCTAATCAACCGCTAAATCGTGCGCCATAGCGACAGTTCGTCGATGTGGCGCTCCTTTTTATCGATAAAAATGTTAAAAATTTTGGCGGTTTAGTAATAAATATGTACCTTTGCGGCCACTTTTATGAAATTTTTTAACTAAAATCAATTGCAACAATGAAAAAATTTATGTATGCGCTGACCCTTGTGGCAGCAGTAGCCTTGGCTACATCGTGCGAAAAAGAAAAAGAACCGGGAAATGAAAATCCTATTCCGGGGGGATGAAAATCCTTTTGAAGAACCGACAGACTCGATTCCTGAAGAAGCTATACAATTTGTCGATGGTTATATTTCGTTTTATGGAACAGATTATTCCGAAACGAACAATTTTAATATTGTTCTCTATACCGATATGACAACGGATGAGGATGGCTATTTTAACTCGAAAGGACAAGCCGTACAATTGGATTTGTACACTACCGATACGGTTTTGGTAAGTGGCAAATACACATTAAGCACCGAAACTTACGAAGCCGGCACTTTTGATAGTGAATATACGGCATGGTATGAAATTGATGACGAAGGTAATCAAACCATTCTCGGCATTAAAGATGGTGTCGTTGAGTTGTCTATCAATAATGATGTTTATACCATCAATATTTCGTTGACGGATTCGCTGGATAGTGTACATGTGGGAAAATTTGTCGGAGCACTCGAAATCTATGACGAACGCGAAGATCCGTATGCATACGAACCAAAAACACCAACAGCACTTACAATTGCGGCGCCGGCAGATTCTATCGAGGTAGAAAACTATGGGGACTATATGGAAACCGGTACGGATAATTTGTCGATAACATTGTGGGATGATAATTACAGCGTCGTTTTGAGCCTGTTTGTAGAATCGGGTGCAACAGAGTTGCCTGTAGGTACATATACGTTTGCAACTGATTATTCCGCCATGAGTGTTGCACCCGGAGAGTTGTTCTATAGCTTATTCCCTGTAGGAAGTTATGCCGGTAATGACGAAGTCATGTTCTGGTTGGTCGATGGCAATATTGTTGTTGCTAAAGCAGGTGATGTATATACCATTTCGGGTGAGTTGAAATCGTACTATGGCACCACGGTTAAAGTAAGTTACACCGGTGCGGTTACCGTAGTGGTTTCCGAAAGCTCGTCGGAGGCGCCCGCCGCAAAAGTTGCTCGTAAGGCCGTGCGCTCGGCAGCCAAACCGCTCAAACTGCGCAAATAAGCATACACGCTTATGCAGAATATGGCTTGCCCGCAACGGCAAGCCTTTTTTTTGCATCTTGCGGTACACACACAAGAAGATACGGGCGCTTCGCAGCGCCCGTATCCCCCATTAAAAACCATTTTGTTATGAAAAAAACTTTGTGTGTACTTTTTGTGTGTGTGCTAAAGTACACTGCAAAGATATGGATAACTTTTGAAACCGACAAATGTTCTTATCGAAAAATCGGCGAAACAGCCGTTTTTAACGACAAAATGGCTGTTTTTATCGCAAATCGGTGTCAAAAAATAGGGAATCTGCATTTTAATTTGTAACTTTGTACCCCGAAAACAGACAAAAAAAACGATATGATATTGATAGCAGACAGCGGATCTACCAAAACGTTGTGGGCGGCTTGTGCCGATGGCCGGATACGGACTACACACACCACGCTTGGCATCAACCCGTACTACCAAACCGACGAGCAGATGCGCGCTACAATGGCCGAAGCGGCCGATTGGGCATCGGCCGACCATGTCGAACGCCTCTGTTTTTACGGCGCCGGCTGCACTGCCGACAAAATTCCGGCGTTGAAACGCTTGCTCGAGGACGAGTTCCCGCATGCCGAAGTACAGGTGCATTCCGACTTGATGGCGGCAGCGCGTGCGCTGTTGCAACACACGCGTGGCATCGCCTGTATTTTGGGCACCGGCTCCAATTCGGGACTGTACGATGGCACGCAGATTGTGCAAAACGTGTCGCCGCTCGGCTTTATACTTGGCGACGAGGGTAGTGGCGCCTCTATCGGTAAACAGTTTGTGGGCGATTGTCTGAAACATCAGGCACCCGAGGCACTGTGTCGCCTGTTTTTCGACGAATATTGCCTGACGGCGCCCGAGGTGGTCGAACAGGTGTATCGTCGTCCGTTTCCAAACCGCTATTTGGCGCACTTCGTGCCGTTTTTGGCGCAGCATATCGACGAATACGACTATATTCGCAACTTGATTTATCGTTGTTTTTGCGATTTTTTGCGGCGCAATGTGTTGCAATATCCGCAAGCGGCAACGTTGCCTGTGTCGTTTGTGGGTTCGGTGGCGTACCATTTTCAACCGCTTTTGTGCAATGCGTTGTCCGATATGCGCCTGACTATGGGCACGGTAGCACAATCGCCCATCGAGGGTTTGGCACAATTTCACGCTTAATGTAATGCCGCAAAAAAAAGCATCTCCGCTGAGTGGAGATGCTTGATAACGGCGTCTGTCGGAGTCGTTATTGTTGTTCGCTTTTTTGTTCGGGAGCGACCAATTTGTAACCGCGTCCGTGTACGTTCAGAATCTGAACATCGGGGTCGTCGGCCAATTTTTTACGCAGTTTGGTGATGTACACATCCATGCTGCGGGCGTTGAAGTAGTTGTCTTCCACCCAAATGGCTTTCAGCGCAAAGTTGCGTTCCAGCACATTGTTCATGTTTTGTGCCAACAAGCCGAGCAGTTCCGACTCTTTGGTGGTCAGACGCGACGATACACCATCGATGGTGATGGTCTGTTTTTGTGTGTCGAATTCGTAACGACCAAATTTGTAGTTGTTGCCCACCTTGTTCTTTTTGTTGCTGGTGCGGCGCAGAATGGCTTCGATGCGGAACAGCAACTCTTCCATGCTGAAAGGTTTGGTCATGTAGTCGTCGGCACCGATTTTGAATCCGGCCAAAACATCTTCTTTCAACGTTTTGGCGGTCAGGAATATAATCGGTACGCGGCTGTTGAGGTGGCGTATTTCCTGAGCGAGTGTGAAACCGTCTTTTTGAGGCATCATCACGTCAAGAATACACAAATCGTAGCGATTTTCGGCGAACGCTTTTGCGCCTTCTTCGCCATCGGGCATCAAATCGACATCATACTCCTTGGCTTGCAGATACTCGCGGAGCAACATTCCGAGGTTTTCGTCATCCTCGCACAAAAGAACTTTTACATTTGCCATAATTCAAAATTGTTAAAATTAAAGTTTATAATAATGGTGTTTGTTACATCTTTGTAGTTGGCAACTCGATAACAAATTTTGTGCCAATATTTACGGCGCTTTCGGCGCGCACGGTGCCGTGGTGCAGTTTGATAATGCGTGCCACATACGCCAATCCCAATCCGAATCCTTTGACGTTGTGCACATTGCCTGTGGGCACACGGTAGAATTTGTCGAATATGTTTTTCAGATGGTCTTTGGCGATGCCGATGCCGTTGTCTTCGATGGAAATGACCAGGTGGCCTTTGTCGTTGTTGGTGGTCGAAATGGTCAGTATCAGCGTGCCTCGACGGTATTTCACGGCGTTGTCCATCAGGTTGTAGAATACGTTGGTCAGGTGCATCTCGTCGGCCAACACGGTAGTTTTGGTGGCTTTGAGTTGCGCTATGATTTTGCCGTTGGTGTTGTTCACTCTGAACGAAAAATTGTTGATGATGGTGGTCAACAATTCGTTGACGTCGATTTCCTGAAATTCGATGCCGGCGTGGCCACTTTCGAAGACGGACATTTGCAGTACGCGTTCGACCAAGAAACTGAGGCGTTTCGTCTCGTCGGCTATGACGTGCGATACTTGTGCTATAATTTTAGGGTTGGTGTTCATGGCTGTGTCGTTTAGCATTTGTCCTGCCAACGATATGGACGAAATGGGTGTTTTCAGTTCGTGCGTCATGTTGTTGACGAAGTCGGTTTTGATTTCCGACAGGCGTTTTTGGCGGAAAATGTACACGATGACCAACACAAATGTGGTAAATATCAAAATGGTGAGCAGCAGTAGCGGCATCAGCATTCTGAACGTTTGCGACATGTTGTATTGTTCGCGTTCGGGGAACCACACATCGAAGAAATAGATGCGTCCTTCGGGGTCGGCGGGGAATAGTTGTTGCCTGAAACATTTGCCGACATAGGCGCTTTTGTCGCTCGTGCTGCGATAGACCACTTTGCCGTTTTTCTCGGTTATGGTGTAGGCAAACGACAGGTCGATGCTGTTGTTCACAAGTTCGGTTTGCAGATGTTCGCCCAAGGCTGCAAAATCCACGCGTTCGGCGATGGGTAGCAGCGGTGCATCGTTTAGCATTTTGGCGATGACCTTGTTGATGATTTCTCGCGATTGCTGCACGAATTGGTGATAGCGTTCGCTGTGCGCTTCGTGTACTTTCGACAGCGACCGATTGTCGGTGCCCATCGGTTGTACGTCGGGCATGTAGCATTTCGACGACAGTTCGTGGATCGACGTTTCTAACCGTTGCATTTCGTCTGTTTCGTCCAATATGTAGGCTGTGGCCTCGGTGCCGATTTGTTCGTTGATCGCTTTCGCGAGGTAGGTCGATACTTCGTCTTCGTTCACTTGGCGTACTACATGCACCATACTGCTTGTTACCACTTCGTCGAAATGGTCGAAGTTCGATTGCAGTATCTGCTCGGTATAACGCACTTGCACTATCATCAAACTTGCAAATGCGATACCCATAAAACATAGCAATATGCGCAGGTAGATTTTCTTCATGACTGTTTTGAGACAGCAAAAGTACTAAAACTTTCGCACATGACCAACTGTTTTTATAAAAAATTTAATCCGCTCGTATAAAAAGCGGATTAAATTTAACAAAATCGAGTGAATGATGCTCGTTTTTTTGTAAAAACGTCCTTTTTCGGTGTGTGATTACTGATTGCGTCCGTGGCAATTTTTGTATTTTTTGCCGCTGCCACAAGGGCAAGGGTCGTTGCGTCCGACGTTTTTTTCGACTCTGATAGGTTGTGTAACTTGTCGTTCGCGCGTATCCTGCTTGGTGGGGTCGTTGCCGCGGAATTCGTCTTTTTGGGTGCGGTAGCGGCTGTAGTCCGAACGGTTGGGAGCGGCTGCTTGGCGCACTTGTGCCGGTTCGCGCACCGGTATTTGTCCGCGCATCAGCACCGACACCACTTTGCTGTTGACGTTGTTGAGCATGTTGCGGAACAGTGTGAACGATTCGATTTTGTAAACCAACAGCGGGTCTTTTTGTTCGTACGAAGCGTTTTGTACGGCAGTTTTCAGGTCGTCGAGTTCGCGCAAGTGTTCTTTCCATGCTTCGTCGATAGTGATGAGCAACACGGCCTTTTCGAACGCTTTGACGACTTCTTTGCCTTCGGTGTCGTAGGCGGCTTTCAGGTTGACGGGTATGTTGAACATGCGTTTGCCGTCGGTTATCGGTATCAGTATGTTTTCGTATTGTTGCCCTTGTGTTTCGTACACTTGTTTGATGACCGGATAGGCTATATCGGCCATTTTGTCCATTTTGCGTTTGAATGTTTGGTATGCGGCGTCGGCTATGCACTCCGTTAATGCTTTCGGGCGTTTGTTGTGCATGGTCTCTTCGTCGAACGGGGCGTTCATGGCGAACACCGACAGCATATCGGTATTCAGATTTTCGTAATTGTCGGTCTCGGCGGCTTCGTTTACGATGTTTTCGGCGGTGTCGTACAGTGTGTTGGCAATATCGACACCGATGCGTTCGCCCATCAGTGCGTGCCGGCGGCGGCTGTACACAACGTTTCGTTGCGAGTTCATCACGTCGTCGTATTCGAGCAGGCGTTTGCGTATGCCGAAGTTGTTTTCTTCGACTTTCTTTTGGGCGCGTTCTATCGATTTCGAAATCATGGGGTGTTCAATCATTTCGCCTTCTTCGAATCCGAGTCGGTCCATGATTTTCGAGATGCGTTCCGAGCCGAAGAGTCGCATCAGGTTGTCTTCGAGCGATACGAAGAATACGGATGATCCGGGGTCGCCCTGACGGCCGGCACGTCCGCGCAACTGCCTATCGACGCGGCGACTTTCGTGGCGTTCGGTGCCGATGATAGCCAAACCGCCGGCTTCGCGTACTTCGGGCGTCAGTTTGATGTCGGTGCCACGGCCGGCCATGTTGGTGGCTATGGTTACCGTGCCTGCGCGTCCGGCTTCGGCCACGATGTCGGCCTCTTTTTGGTGCAGTTTGGCGTTGAGGACGTTGTGCTTTATCTTGCGCATGGTCAGCATGCGGCTGAGCAGTTCCGATATTTCGACCGAGGTGGTGCCTACCAACACGGGGCGACCTTGTGCCACCATATTTACAATTTCTTCGATGACGGCCGTGTATTTCTCGCGTTTGGTTTTGTAGATGCGGTCGTCCATGTCGGTGCGCGCTATGGGACGGTTGGTCGGTATGACAACGACGTCGAGTTTGTATATGTCCCAAAATTCGCCTGCTTCCGTTTCGGCTGTACCGGTCATGCCGGCCAGTTTGTGGTACATGCGGAAGTAGTTTTGCAGTGTGATGGTGGCGAATGTTTGTGTGGCGGCTTCCACTTTGACGCGCTCTTTGGCTTCGATGGCTTGGTGTAGGCCATCGCTGTAGCGACGTCCTTCCATGATGCGCCCGGTTTGCTCGTCGACGATTTTCACTTTGTTGTCCTGAACTACATATTCGTTGTCTTTTTCGAACAGTGTGTATGCCTTCAGCAGTTGGTTTACGGTGTGTACTCGTTCCGATTTGATGGCATAGTTTTGCAGAATCTCGTCTTTTTTGGCCTGTTTTTCTTCGGCCGACAAGTTTTGTTGCTCCAATTCGGCCACTTCGGCGCCGACGTCGGGCAGTACAAAGAATTGCGGGTCTTCGGTGGAGCCTGTCAGCACGTCGATGCCTTTGTCGGTGAGTTCTATCGAGTTGTGCTGCTCGTCGATGATGAATAGTAGCGGGTCGGTGGCTATATGCATGTTTTTGTTGTTTTCCTGCATATAGAATTCTTCCGTTTTGATGAGCAGTTGTTTTACGCCTTGTTCGCTCAGCAGTTTGATGAGCGGTTTGCTTTTCGGCATCGCTTTGTACGACCGGAAGAGTGCCAAGGCACCTTCTTCTTGTATTTTTTTGTCTTCGCTGTTGATTTTTTGTCGGGCTTCGGCCAGCAGTTGCGTAGCCATGCCGGCTTGTTGTTTTACCAGCATTTCGACGCGCGGTCGGTATTCTTCGAATAGTTGGTCTTCGCCTTTTGGGACGGGGCCGCTTATGATCAGCGGTGTGCGTGCGTCGTCAATCAGCACGGAGTCCACTTCGTCGACGATGGCGTAGTTGTGTTGCCGTTGCACAAGGTCGAGTGGCGATGTGGCCATGTTGTCGCGCAGGTAGTCGAAACCGAACTCGTTGTTTGTGCCGAAGGTGATGTCGGCGTTGTAGGCTTTGCGGCGTTCGTCGCTGTTGGGGCGGTGTTTGTCGATGCAGTCCACGCTCAATCCGTGGAACATGTAGATTGGTCCCATCCATTCCGAGTCGCGTTTTGCCAGATAGTCGTTGACGGTAACGACGTGTACGCCGTTGCCTGTCAGTGCGTTCAGAAATACGGGCAGTGTGGCTACCAGCGTTTTGCCTTCGCCGGTTGCCATTTCGGCTATTTTGCCTTTGTGTAGCACCACGCCGCCTATCAGTTGCACGTCGTAGTGCACCATTTCCCATTTGTGCATGTTGCCGCCGGCTTCCCATTCGTTGTAGTAGATGGCTTTGTCGCCGTCGATTTCGACGAAGTCGTGTGTAGCGGCCAGATTGCGGTCGAAGTCGTTGGCGGTAACCACCACTTGGTCGTTTTCTTTGAAACGGCGTGCGGTGTCTTTCACTATGGCGAATGTTTCGGGCAGCACTTCGTCGAGTTTTTGTTCGAGTTTTGTGCTGATTTGTTTCTCGAGTTTGTCGATTTCGGCGTACAGTTTTTCGCGTTCGTTGATTTCGGTGTCGTCGATTTTGGCGCGTATGTCGGCTATGCGGGCGCGTTCATCGGCCACGATGTCGCGCAGTTGTTGCTTGATGGCAGCGGTGCGGGCGCGCAGTCCGTCGTTGTCCAAGGCGGCGATTTGTGGATAAATGGCTTTGATTTTGTCCACTATCGGCATGATTTCTTTCAAGTCGCGTTGCGATTTGTTGCCGAAGATTTTGGTTAGAAAGTCGTTAAAACCCATATTCAGTTGTTTATTTTTGCGTTAAACGAAATGGTTGTGTTAAGATTGCACAATTTGCAAAGATACAAATTTTATGCAATATCAGCACTATTTTTGTGCATTTTTTGCATGGCGGATGCGTTTTTTTGTTGTTGTGTAATGCGACAACCCGCCAAAAAGCGGGTTGTCGGTGGTCGTCGGGTGCCAATTGCGTTATTTGAACAGCCAGCGAATGAGGTCGTTGCCGTTGGCGACGATGAGTAGTGCCAGCAGCAGGAAAAATCCGATGTTGAGCAGTATATCCATCACTTTGTCGCTTGGTTTGCGGCCGGTAATCATTTCGAACAGCAGGAATAGTACATAGCCGCCATCGAGCACGGGTATTGGCAGAATGTTCATGAAGGCGAGTATGACCGACAGGAAGGCGCACATCGACCAGAATGTAGCCCAATCCCAAGTCGAGGGGAATAGACTGCCGATGGTGCCGAATCCGCCAAGGCTTTTGGCGCCTTCTTTGGTGAATACGAAGCGCAGTTGTTTGACGTAGTTGCCGAGGACGTCGATCATCAGATTCCAACCGGCAGGGATGGCGGCAAAAAATCCGTATTCGGTGTGTTCGGTTTTGAAATAGGGTGTGTTGTCGCGCAACATGACTCCGATTTTGCCATCGTTGCCGATGACGATGCTGTCGGTGCGTGTGTCGCCTTGGCGCACATAGGTGATGGTGGCGGTTTGTCCGGCGAGGGTGTCGAGCGCTTGTGCTATGTCGCTGAAGGCGACGGCTTCGTGTCCGTTGAGGCCGATGATGCTGTCGCCGCCTTGCAATCCGGCTTTTTCGGCCGGCGAATGGCTGCTTATTTGGTCGATGACAAACGGGATTCGCAGTGTGAAGAAACGCGATTCTTCGGCTGCAATGATTTGTTGCGAAAAATCTTCGGGCAGCACGATGGTGGTGTCGCGTCCGTGGCGCCGCAGCAAGATGTTGCGTCGTCCGTCGATGATGATTCGTTCGGTTACTTCCGGCGCATATTTCACGGTATCGTTGTCGATTGCGATGATGATGTCGCCGTTACGGAAACCATTGTCTTGTGCTGTTTGGCAGTAGTCGAACCCGAGGTAGGCGTTTTGCACGGGCAGTTCGTCTTTGCCGTAGTAGCCGAGTATGGCGGCGTAGATGACGAATGCTGTGATGAAGTTCATCAGCACACCGCCGGTGATGATGAATAGGCGTTTCCACGCCGGCTGAGCGCGGTATTCCCACGGTTTGGGTTCGGTGGCAAGTTGCCCGCTGTCGGTTGTCTCGTCCACCATGCCGTCGATACTGCAGTAGCCGCCGAGCGGAATCCACCCGATGCCCCATTCGGTGGTTTCGGGGTAGCGGCGCCAATCGTTGTCGGGCAGTTTTTCGGGGTCGATTGGCACCATGATGGGTTTGCCTTTGGCGTTGAGTTTAGGCTCGCCATTCTCGTCGATGGCGGGCTCTTCGGTCGGTTGGTTGGGAGCAAACCAACGCACTTGCCATTTGCCGTTGATCTTTTTGAACCGCACGATGGCGAATTTCCAATTGAAGAAGAGGTAAAATTTGTTGACGCGTACATGGAACAGACGTGCAAAGCCAAAGTGCCCGAGTTCGTGCACAAAGACGAGCAACGACAAGGCTAAAATGAGTTGTAATGTTTGTATAAGCATGTTTTTTTTGATTTGTAATTATTTGATTTTCGGGTTGTTAGTTTGTTTTTATGAATAGTGCGCTATGAGTTCGCGAGCGAGTTGTCGGGTTTCGGTGTCGCAGGCTACATAGTCGTTGTACGATGGCGTAGCGATGAATGTCGTTCGCTCCAAAACCGTTTCGATGAGGTTGCTCATTTGCAGGAATCCGATGCGCTCGTGCAGGAAAGCATCGACGGCTATCTCGTTGGCGGCGTTCAGCGCGCATGGCATGTTGCCGCCACGTCGCATGGCTTCGAATGCTAAAGCGAGGTTGCGAAAACGCGTGGGGTCGGGCTGTTCGAACGTGAGTTGTGAGCATTTCGTAAAGTCGAGTCGCTCGAAGTTGGTTTGCCGCCGTTGCGGGAACGTGAGTGCATATTCTATTGGCAGGCGCATGTCGGGCACACCGAGTTGTGCTTTGATGCTGCCGTCGCGGTATTGTACCATCGAGTGTATGATGCTTTGTGGATGTATGACTACGTCGATTTGTTCGGGACGAAGGCCGAACAACCACTTTGCTTCGATGACTTCGAATCCTTTGTTCATGAGCGATGCCGAGTCGATGGTGATTTTTGCACCCATCTGCCAAGTTGGGTGGCGAAGAGCATCTTTTGCCGTAACCGAAGCCAACTCTTCGCACGATTTATTGCGGAATGGTCCGCCCGAAGCGGTGAGGATGATTTTTTCGACTTCGTCGGCATTTTCGCCAACCAAACACTGAAAAATGGCGCCATGCTCCGAATCGACGGGCAGAATGGCGGCGTGGTGTTGTTGCACAAGGCGTGTAACAAGTTCGCCGGCCACTACCAGCGTCTCTTTGTTGGCCAAAGCAATGCGTTTGCCGGCTTTCACGGCTTCGATGGTTGGTTTCAAGCCGGCGTAGCCCACCATGGCGGTAACAACCGTATCGACCGATGGCAGTGCGGCAACTTGTGCCACAGCATCGCTGCCGGCAAACACTTTGATGGGCAGGTCGGTCAAGGCTTCGCGCAGCGTGTTGTAGTGCGCCTCGTTGGCCACGACTACGGCTTCGGGGTGGAACGTGCGTGCCTGTTTGATGAGTAAATCGACATTGTTGTTGGCCGTGATGGCATAGACGGCAAACAGGTCGGGGTTGGCTGCTACCACGTCGAGGGTTTGTGTGCCGATGGAGCCGGTTGAACCTAATATGGCAAGATTTTGTTTTTTCATAGTGTCAACGCTAAAAAATGATGTAGTCTGTCGGGTTGATGGGCGTGCCTTTTTGCCATATTTCGAAATGCAGATATGGTTTCGAAATGCGTGTCTGGCTGGCATTGCTCACAAATCCGATGGCATCGCCGGCAAGCACTTGGTCGCCGGTGTTTTTCAGTATGCGTTCGCAGTTTTTGTAAATGGATATGAAATCGTTGGCGTGCTGAATGCTGATGGTGTAACCGTTTTCGAGCGAGTAGTCGGTGGCTACGATGGTGCCGTCGAGTGTGGCAATGACGACTTCGTCGGCCGACGTGGCAACATCGACTCCAAAATGACGTTTTTCGGGATCGAACGTGCGTGTTACGACGCCTTTGACCGGTTTGATAAACACTTGTGCAACAGCTTCTTGCGGCATGACTATAGAGCCGAGATTGTAGCGCTCGGTTTGCTCGAAACTCTCACAAAACTCTTTCTCTTGTTGCGATTTGTCCAATGCCAATGTTTTCCAATCGGTAATGGTCAGCGAGTCGGGTGTCAGGCTATCGACAACGATGTTGCCTGCTACAATCTCCTTGACGACGGTCAGTTGTTGCTCTTGCAATGCCAACTGTTGCGCCAGCGAATCGACTAACAAAACCTCTTCGACCAAGTCGGTGCGAATGGTAGCATCGGTATAGCCCGGCAGATAGTGTTTGATGGGCGTGATGAAAATGAGTACCGACAGCAACAGAAACGAAATGATGGCGAAAGCGCTGATGATGAGAAATACCGATAAGCGCGACAGTCGTATATGGAATGTCTCGGTGAGCGTGTTCTCGTTCAGAATGGACACGCGGTAACGGAAGCGCAATTTTTGCCAAAGCGTTCTGCTTGATGATTTTTTGTTCGCCATGCGTCTGTCTTTTTAGTGTTTTGCCGTACGGCGTTTGTAAGTGGCAAAAGCAAATTCGAGGTCGGCTGCAGCATCGTACATACGTTCCGATAACTCGGTCTGTTCCCACACTGATGCATCGATGGCGGGATAAAACGTGTCGGCATCGAAGTCGCGATACACCCAAGTGATGTAGAGCGTGTCGGCCAAGTCCATAAACTGTCGGTAGATAGAACCACCACCGATGACGAAATTTTCGTCGTCGTGCCGGCAGAGTGCGCGTGCCTCGTCAATGCTGTGCGCCATCTCGCAACCGGCTAACTGTAGGTCGGCCTTGTCGGTGATGACGATGTTGCGCCGTTTGGGCAACGGGCGCACCGGCAGCGAAAAAAATGTGCGTTCGCCCATGATGACCGTGTTGCCCGATGTCAGTTGTTTGAAATGTTTGAGGTCGGCCGGCAGATGCCACAGCAAGTCGTTGTTTTTGCCGATGGCCATGTTTTGCGCTATTGCTACGATGATGGATATCATATTTTCTTGGTCGTTTTGTGTGCCAATCAATGGTTAGTCGCGGCGGCTGGAGTAAATCATAATGTAATAGAAGAGTGTGGCCAACGAACTGAGCGCGGCTACAACGTATGTGTATGCGGCCGACCGCAGCGCGTCTTCGGCTTGCGGGTGTGTTTCGTAGTTGGTGATGCCGGTCTCGTTGAGCCATGCCAAAGCGCGTTGGCTGGCGTTTATTTCGACCGGTAGCGTTACAAAACTGAACAGCGTAGTGAGTGCAAACAGCACGATGCCTATCAGCATCACTTGCGGAAAAGTGTTGAGCATCAGCATGCCGCCCAACAAAATCCACGACACAAATTTTGCCGAGAAGTTGATAATCGGCACCAATGCCGAACGCATTTTCAGCGGGGCGTAGCCGTAGGCGTGTTGCACGGCGTGTCCGCATTCGTGGGCGGCTACGGCAGCGGCCGCAATGCTGCACGAATTGTATACGTTTTCGCTCAAATTCACGGTGTGATTAGTCGGATTGTAGTGGTCGGTGAGGAAACCGTTGGTGGCTTGTACCGTTACGTTGGTGATGCCGTTGTCGCGGAGCATTTTGCGGGCTACATCGGCACCTGTCATGCCGTTCGACAGCGGAATTTGCGAATATTTCTTGAATTTGGAGTTGAGCGATATTTGTACAATCCAACTCAACAAGGCGACAACGCCAAAAATAATCCATGCACTTGTTACGTTCATAATGGTGTTTTTTGATGTTAATTGATTGTTTTATCGTTTTTTCTTTTTAAGACATTTTTTGCAGTATCCGTACAGATAGAGTGAATAGTGTACAGATTGAAACGCATTGAATTTGCGCCCTAAAATCACGCGTCGCATTTTTTGGTCGGAAAATTCGCTCACTGCGCCGCACCCGATGCAGATGCGATGGTGATGCGTGGCGCTGCTGGTCGATTTCTCGTATTCGGTGCGTTGCGAGTCAAATTGATGTTTTACAACGAGTTGGCATTTGACGAACAGTTCGAGTGTGTTGTACACCGTTGCCCGACTGACGTGGAAATCGCGCGGCAGTTTTTCGACCAACTCGTCGGCGGAGAAGTGTGCTTGCTGGTCGTACACCACCTCGAGCAGGCGAAAACGCTCTTGGGTTTTGCGCAGGTGCTCGTGTTCGAGGTATTCGGTCAGAATGCCGAGTGCGTGTGCTTTCTCTTCGCTTGCAGTCATTTGGTAATCAGTGTGTTATGGGTTGTATGGCGTTTCGCGCATTATTTCGTCGGCAGTGCGCAGCAGCAACTCTTTTGGCGATACTTCGGGGTGTTCGCGCATATATTGTTCCACAATACGCCACCCGACAAATGCGCCGGCGCGTCCGGGCGACTCTTGTGTAAAAGGTTTGGTAAACGGCGCATCGTTCATGTATTTGATGCGTATCATGGCATCGCGACTGAACAGATGTTTGCTGCCCACCAGCACCATCCACATGTCGTGCTCGTATTTCAGGCACCACTTCCATTGATCGGCCGAATAGCCAATGATTATCGAGTCGGGCAGATTGGGTAGCAGCACCGATGCTGTGTAGAGTATTTTGCCGCGGTAAATCATCTCTTCGACCAATTCGCCGGAGTGTTGCACGAACGGATATTCGGTGGTGAGCCACGCCACGATGTAGTCGGGCACGAGTTTTTCGGGACGCATGTTTTGACGCAGATACCTGTAAATGCCAACGCGTGCGTACAGCGGATAGTCGCTGCCCATGTAGTTGTCGATGCTGCCCGACACGAATCCGTCGCCTACGACCATGCTCTGATTCAGCCCGGATAGGTGTGCGTAGAGGCGCGGTGTCGGTTTCTCGGGAAAGAAATATTTTGCCCGTTTGAAGGCGTCGGTCAAAGTTTTTTCGTAGTCGCCGAGGTTGGCAAAACGTGCTTGTGTCTCGGTGTAGAGTTGTGCGACAGCGGTGTCGGCAAAGAATTTTTGCAGATTGTGCACCGTGATGGTGTCGCCCACGGCACCAAATTCGACAACGTGTTCCAGATAGACGGGCGTGATGTCGGGAAAGGCAGAGTCGAGACGGACAACGGCTTCGGCCAAGTTGTGGCGGTCCATCGTCCACAAGGCACTGTCGAACCGCTCGATAGTAACACTCAGGTCGATGTTGTCGATGTCGGCTGCCCGTTTGGGACGGTTGCAGGCCGTCAGCAAGGCGCTTGCCGCTATCGCTATGATGATGCCGTATTTTGCTTTCATGCCGTGTGTTGGTTGCAATTTAGATTTTGTCTAAATAACAAAAATCGTGCAAAGTTACGAAAAATGCGGGAATAAACGATGCTGTTTATCGTTTTTTGTGCGTTTGTTGTGGTTTTTATTTGTTTTAGTGGCGTTTGCACGTTAACTTTGGTACAAAAAAAAGTTATGGTTTATGGATATATTCGCGTAAGTTCCGACAAGCAGACGGTTGAGAATCAGCGATTTGAGATACAAAAGTTCTGCGACGAGAAACATTTGCAGGTTGATGGTTGGATAGAGGAAACCATATCGGGTACCAAAAGTTATACCAAACGCGAATTGGGACGTTTGTTGCGGCGCACAAAGGCCGGCGATACGATTATTTGCAGCGAGTTATCGCGTTTGGGACGCAATTTGTACATGATAATGGAGATCCTCGGTTTGTGTATGTCGAAAAATTGTCGTGTGTGGACTATCAAAGACGGCTACCGCCTTGGCGACGACATTCAGAGCAAGGTGTTGGCTTTTGCTTTCGGGTTGTCGGCCGAGATAGAACGCAACCTCATTTCGCAGCGCACCAAAGAGGCGTTGGCGCGCTTGAAAGCCGAAGGGCGCAAATTGGGGCGTCCAGAGGGTACCTGCATGCTGCAACGTTACTATCGTTTGTCGCGGCACGATGCGTATGTGCGCCGTGCGTTGCGCAAAGGCATGTCGCAGCGCGAAATTGCGCGCCGGCTGCATGTGTCGCGCAATACGGTGGCACGCTATATCCGTTTGTTCGTCAAAAATAATGAAACGCCGACCGAGGTGTTGCCGGCGCAATGCGCCGCCGTGTAACCATTCTGCGCGCGGCTAACGACAACCGTAATCGGCAGCCACACGCCGACGTGCTACGATGGTTACCGCTATGGTGGCCACGCAGCAGACCATCACAAACCAAAAGAAGTTGACATAGCCCAACCATTCTTGCAAATAACCGGCCACCATGCCGGGAATCATCATGCTGAGAGCCATAAACGCCGTGCATAGAGCGTAGTGCGTGGTTTTGAATTCGCCTTCGGAGAAATACATCATGTAGAGCATGTAGGCGGTGAATCCGAAACCGTAGCCAAATTGCTCGATAGCAATGGCTGCGCTAATCAGCACAAGGCTTGTGGGGCAATAGATGCTCAAATAGACAAATGTGAAACACGGCAATGTCATGCAGGCAGCCATCGGCCAGAGTGCCTTGCGCAGCCCGACATGCGAGGCGTAGATGCCGCCGAGTATGCCGCCCAAGGTCAGCGCAACGACGCCGACGGTGCCGTACGCTAACCCGACATCGGCAGTTTGCATGGCCAAGCCGCCGGACTCGTGGGCGGCCAGCAAAAATGGTTTGCACATCTTTAGCAAAAAGGCTTCAGGCAGGCGATAGAGCAGCATGAAAAGAATGGCCAACCAGACACCTTTCTTGCTGAAAAAGGTAACGAACGTGCGAGCAAACTCTTTGATGATGAGTCGCGGCGAGGCTGTGGCGTGGTCGGCAAGATGCGGCCTATCGGCGGCGGGCTGCGGCACGATAAAACTGTGGTACAAGGCCAACAACGTGAACCCGATGGCCGTGATGCCAAGTGTCCATTGCCAAGCTGCCGGCACATCGAGGCCTTCGCGTTGTTCCAACAGACCGGCCAACATCACCAACAGACCGTTGCCGAATATATTCGACAGACGGTAGAACATGCTGCGTATGCCGACGAAGGCGGACTGATTTTTTTGCGACAAAGCCAGCATGTAGAAACCATCGGCTGCTACATCGTGTGTGGCCGAAGCAAAAGCGGTGATGATGAATAGCACAAGCGTCAGCGAAAACAGGCTGATGGGCGTCTGCATTGTTGCAATGGTGGCGGCATCGGGGTGTGGCAGTGTGAGTGCCAACAATACCAAAATGCCCGCGATAGAGAGTTGCATCGCCACTATCCACCAACGTTTGGTCTTGATGATGTCGATGAACGGGCTCCAAAATGGCTTGATGACCCACGGCAGGTACAGCAAACTTGTGAAAAGTGCCATTTGACCGTTGGGAACGCCCATTTTGGTAAACATCAGTACCGAAATTTCATTGACCAAAAAATATGGAATACCTTCGACGAAATAGAGTGTCGGCACCCAAAGCCACGGCGATATGTTTTGATTGTTAAGTCGCTTATACATAATGCAATATCATTTGAAACGGTTATTGAAAATCTGCCAATAGTGGTCGTTGGCATCAGATTGCAGGTGGCGTTCGATGCGGCGCGAGGCTTTTTTGCGCAGCCAATGGCAAAAAACAAGGAATAAAAGCAACAAGATGCCTTGCAATCCCGGATGTGTTTGCTGTACGAACAACAACGCATCGAAAATGCCATGCAACAATACGGGTATCAGCCATACACACAATTTCGTCCACCCCGAAGCATCAGTGAAAACTGCCAACGCATAGAAATAACCCATAGCCACGGCAAAACAGAAGTGTCCGGGCACCGAGAAAATGGCGCGTGTGATGCCTATCGTCATCCACGAATCGTAATTGCTGAACAGATAGAGCACATTTTCGGCAGCTGCGAATCCCATGCCGACCATTACCGCGTACACAATGCCGTCGATGCGCTCATCGAAATAGGGATTGCGACGCAACAACAGCCACAGCATGATGAGTTTGGCTGTCTCCTCGGGCACGGCTGCGCCCAAAAAAGCGCACTGCAAACTCTCGATGATGTCGATCGGGTCGGTGGTGAACCAACCGAATAACTCCAATGGTTGCGAAATGGCCAACGACAGCACGGTGGAGAATATGCCTAACACAAAGGCTTTGAACAGCATACGCCACGGCTCGGGTTGCGATTTGTCGCACCGATAAATGTAAACTATCAAGACGAGTGCCGGCGCTAAGGCTGTTGCCAAAATTAACCAAAATTCCATATTACCATAATTTTTGAAGTGCGGCGCCGCGGAAATAGTGGTGCAGTATGGCGTCGTAACGATAGCCGCGTGCACCCATTACGGCCGCACCTATTTGACACAAACCGACACCATGTCCCCAGCCGGCACCGATGAGTGTGAATTGCCCTTCGGTATCTTTATCGACCACAAAGGCCGAACTATAGAGGTGCGATGGCGAAAGCCATTTGCGTATCTCGAGTTCTTTGCCAACGATGAGCGTGTGCTTCGTGCCAACGATTTTCAGCCGCACCACACGACCCGACGCACCGCGTTCTATCGGAATCAAATCGGTGATAACGCCAAAATCGATGCCCGAACGGCGGTGTACCAAATCCGACAATTCGGTGGCGGAATAGGTTACCGTCCATCGGTAGAAATCGGTGGTTTCTTGGTCGTAGTTATTCAGCACTTGCGACAATATTTGCTTGTCGGTGGTGTTGCAAAATGCTTCGGGGGCTGATCGAATCCAGCGTTCGGCATTGGCTTCGATGGTCAAGTCGGGCAATGGCTCGTCGGCGGCATCGCGCACGGGCTGCAGGTAACTGTGCGGCGTGTCGTCCCAACAACTTTCGAACCGCTCGGAAACGCCGCCGCACGATTTCGAAAAACGTGCATCGCAAATATGTCCGTCGGCTACAAGCACTTCGCCGCGCGTGGCTTCGATGGCCAATCGCACCAAGTCGGTTTTGGCGCGCGTCAGACCTTGGTAGCGCTGGCAGTGGTCGTCGGCGCAAACGTCAAAATGGGTGTGCGCATTGCGTTCGTAGAATTTTCGGATTTCGGTGTCGGTGCGTACTTCGGTTGCGGCTGACTGTGGACTCTTGTCCAAAATGGGTTTCATCAGCCAACTGCGCGATATGACGGCATGCGCCTTGAGCAACTCGAGCGAAGCGGTGGCGCTCATCTCCGAGGCAATGACACAAAACAGATAATCCTCGACTTTTACGCTGTTGACGGCAGTCAACCGATTCTCCTCGACAATGAGTTTTAATCCTCCGCGAAAATGCTGATTTTCGGTGCGTTGCCAATGAAAGTCGATGCCGATGGTTACGTCGGCGAGTTCAAACAGCGCATTTGGTTCGTCGATGGGTTCCAACACGATTTCGTCGAACATGCTGCCGTCGAACACAATCTGCCCGTTGTGCCATGCGGCGGTTTGTGCTCCGGTGTATAGGCGTTCGTTGTTGATGCAACGAAATTGTCCCGACAGACTAAAACAAATTGTCGTGGCCGACATGATGCCGACCGTAATGCGCGGTTCGTCTTTGAGTGGCGGAAACTGTTCTTGTTCGGGGAAAGTCAGCACTTGTTTGGACATAAAATCGTCGGCTGTCGGCACAAATAGTTTGTGGGCCGCAGCGGCTGTCGATGTCTCTTTTTGGCGTTGTACGATGCTCATGTTGTTCTACATTTGGCGGGTCGTTTGGGTGAAAATATCGACTATGTCGTCGCCGGCGATGCGTTCGAAATGTTCTTGTACGGGCGTAACGAACACGCCGGCCATTTCGACTGTAGCTGGACTTACAAGTAGTTGTTTTTCAGCGTCTTCTGTGTCGTATTGCCAAGGCCTGAAGTGGGCGCGCGGCAACACAAATACGCGCCACAATCCGGCGTCGCAAGTGGCCACAATGTTCATCATCGGCTCGACGAGCGGTTCGGTTATCATGCGGTTGTAAAGTTGCATAAATGCTATTTGCACGGCATCGGCTCGGCGACCTTCGATGCAAAAAACCGTGCGCAGGTAGTTGCTCAGCCTGAAGGTGGTGGCCGATCCCGTTTTGTGGTCGATGGTGGCGTTGGCGGCTTTCAGACGGTCGTAGTCGTCGATGAGCGGCAGAAAATGTTTGGTGCCGGCCTGAAAGTGCATGTGGTCGGGTGCCGAGGCGCCGCAACGCGGACCATTGTAGAATACCGCCAATTCGGGAAGCAACTCGGCCAAGTGCAACATGTCGGCAAAATGCGCCTCGATGTTTTGCGGCCGGTGTTCGACCAACGGTATGGTGAAATGTTGCGGAAAAATGGGGAACGGATTGACCAAAATTTCGTAGTCGCCCCACGCAACGGCTTGCTGTTCCGCCGGCCGGTTGTGGCGGCACAAAAAACAGGGACGTGCGGCAATCGTTTTGGCATCGACTTTGGCACCCGACGATACCATGCGTGCCGGATTGAATTGCACGCGCACAGCAAAACCATCGAACCGGCAGACTTTTACTTCGATGCGATCCAAGTCGGCAAAGTTTTTGGCTGCCAACGGCCACGAGCGTAATTGCTCGTCGAAAAGCGCGTTTATTTGAGTTTGTAATGTCATACTTATTTAGACTGAGTCTAATTAGTGCTGTCGGTTCAACGCTTGTCGCGCACAAATCTCGATGGTGCGCAGTTTGTCTTTGTAGGCATTGTTGGCATTTATTTTTTCGACCGACAAGGCGGCATCGCTGTTGCCTTCCCAGCGGCGGCAGAGGTAGAGCGATTCGAAAATGCGTCCGATTTGGTGGCGGCGCGAAAAACGCAGCCCGAGCGCATAGTCTTCGCCGTAACTTGTGTTTGGCACTTTGGCTTGGCGCAGCAGCGGTGTGTAGAAAGCGCGTGGCGCACCCAATCCGTTGATACGCAGCGCGTTGTTGCGCCCATTGTCGGGCGTCCACTCTTTGTGGTCGATGAGTCCCGGCGCTATGGGGCGCATGGTGCCATCGGTCATGGTGTACGACCCGATGACCATGGCACATTTGTCGGCATAGAATTTATCGACAATGGTTTGCAGCGTGTGTGTGTGCTCGTACACATCGTCGCTGTCGAGTTGCACGGCAAATTTGCCGCAGGCTGCATGTTGAACGCCTTCGTTCCAGCAGCCGCCGATGCCCAAGTCGGTGCGTGCGGGCACCAGATGCACTACGCGCGCATCCTGTTGCGCAAATTGTTCGATGATGGCGCTGGTGCCGTCGTCGGAGTGGTTGTCGATGATGATGACGTTGAATTTGAAGCGTGTTTGTTGTGCCAATACCGAGCGGATGGCATCGGCAATGGTGCGTGCCCGATTGCGCACGGGGATGATGACCGATGCTTCGTTTTCGAAATCGTTACAACTCAAATCGACTGGTTCGAATTGCGGTGCAAGGTAAGCACCGATGCGTTTGAGGTGCGCTGTGCAGGCCTGTTCCATTTCGATTTGCACGGCACGGTTTTTTGGGTCGACGTAGTCAAATTGTTTCTCGCCGCTGCGGCGTGTGTCGAGTTCCACTTCGGTGTACAGATATTCGTCGAGGTGTAGTAGCGACGCGGTTTCGCTGATGCGTAAGCGCACATCGTACAAGCCGGCGAAACGATATTCGGTATTGCATTCGGCTACGGCTGCTTTGAGGCATGCGGCGTCGAACAGCAGCATCGATCCGAAATTAAAGTCGTCGCGCACGCTGCCTTGTTGATAGTCGATGGTCGGATTTTTACACACGATGCCGTCTTTTTCGGCATAGTAGTCGGAGTACACCATGCCGGCAGCCGTGTCCGAAGCCACTTGCACCAAGCGCTCGAGAGCAAATTGCCCGAGTACGAGCGGCGTCGTTTTGGTGTAGAGCAGGGTGTAGGCGGTGTCGCTGTAGGCGGCTATCGACGATAGCGTCGCTGTGCTTGTCGGGCAGTCGATGGATAGTGTTTCGCAGCCGTTTATTGTTACGGCGTCTGCCGACAGCAAAAAGATGCGCGCCACCACCGGCGATTGTTGCAGTTGATGGACTGTGGCGGCTGTGGCTTCGATGTCGTTGGCCGGCAGAAAGCAATTTATCTGTTTCATGTGTTCGATGTTATTCTGTCAGAAAAAGCATAATTTGTTGTACAAGATTTTGGCGCTGTGCATCGCTTGTGAGCGCTTCCAGCGGGAAACCGCACACAAATGTGCGATAGATGCCGCTGTAAGCCACTGCTGCCGATATGTTGTTGCGACTGTAACGCATGGCCGTGAAGGCTTTTGCGTCGGCCGGCTCGATGCCATCGGGCGACTCCACGGCATATTGTTCGCTGTTTAGCCGGTTGCAGAAGTTGTAGTTGCCCGAAAATGTGCCTTTGGGCGTGGCTACGCACTTCACGCTGCCATCTTGTGCTGCGTGGTCGGTGCGCCATTGGTATTTCAGAATGGTTTTGGCAAATGCGCGGTCGGCTTCCGAGGTGTCGGCGCATTTCCATAAGTCGGTACCGACATACGCACCGCTGACCAACAACGCGCCGCCTTGCAGACAAAAGTCGGTGATATGACGTTGTTGCTTGGCCGAAAAGGTTCTGAACTCCCAACGTGTCGTGTCGGTGCCCAACCGGCAGCGTTTTTGCTCGCCCAAAATCCAATCGACGGCACGATAGTCGGACAAAGCAACGCTTCCGCATTCGATGGCGCTGCCGCTGCACGATGCAAACGAGTAACCGGCATGGCGCAAGGCGCGCCCGTGCACAATCGGGAAATCGAAGGTGTTGCCGGCTACGATGTCGGCGTCGTAGTCGCTGTTGCTGGCACCCCAGCCGGGCGCATCGTCGTCTGTCCAAGGTTCGCTGCGTCGGAATTCGTGCTGCGCGCCTACATACGAGATGTCGCTGATGTAGGGCACAGCATCGTCCAAAAAGTCGGGAAAACCGGCAAATGCGCCGCCGTCGAAGCCTTCGGGTGCCGATGTGCGCTCGAATCCGTTGACTATCAGCACAGTATGCTTGGCTGTCGAGTTGCGGCATACCGACAAAATCTCGGATGGGAATGATGCGCCACCGGCATTGACAGCCTCTACTTTGTAACTATAAATTTTGTCGGGCTCGATGGGCAGGCGGCACATGGTGTCGTGTACCAAAATGCCATTGTCGAAACCGCCGTCGTCGATGCGCGTATAGACGATGTAGGCATCGGCCTGTGCTGTTGGCTCGAGCGTGTCGGGCACAGCACTCCACGACAGTTGTACCGTGTCGGCCAGCAACTGCGCTGCAAAAGCCGTTACGGGCAACGGCTGCACCACATAGCGGCTACCGTGCTGCACCGATAGAAAACGCAACAAACCTTTGTACACGGCGCGACTTGCCATAAACCTAAAACGTGGGTCGAGGGCAAAACGCATATCGACAAAACTTTGATGCGAAAACATTTCGAGCAGCATAGCCGGCACTTCGGGGCGGCGTGTCTCGCCATACTGCTTGTCCCACAAACCGCGAAACGACCAATCGGAGTAGCCGGCACGGCGCATGTCGTCGACCAGCGACATGGTAACATAGTCGGCCAAATCGCGACAAACCGCGCGCGACCGACCGTTTGGAAATCTTGTCTGCCGACCGTCGGCCGACGAGTAGATGCCCAATGTGCCGATGATGGTGTCGGATTTGCAGCCGGCATCGCTGTGCAAACCCAATGCCACATCGATGGGAACGCGCAAACCATCGGCAGCAGGAGCATTGTCGGAACCGCCGTTCATCCAATTGACCCACAAACCGCGTGCCGAAATGTCGTCGGTGTAGTCTTTGTCGCTTTCCGAAAAATGGTAAACCGTTTCGGGTGCGCCTGCCCATTGCAACCAATAGGCGGCGGCTTCCATGCAGCGCGGCCGGCCGCTTGTGCGACAAAAGGCGTCGGGCGATACGCTGCGAGCTACATTGCCCATGCCGCCGCCGAAACGTACCACGTCGGCCGCTACTACGCCGCTGTGACGGCTCCGGTTGGACAATACCACTCTGGCCGAATCGGCATTCAACCCTTTTTTGAAATGAAAACAGCCCAAATAGACCCAAGTGCCACACGCCATGGTTTGATTCACCTGAAAATCAGTGCGCCCGCCGGCATGATAAACCGTATAATGCGCATCGGATACGTTACTCTCCGTAAACGGATAGGCCACCGATACCATATAGTCGCCATCGACCGGAATGTCGGGCACCCACTCGGCAAAGGCTTCTTCGGCGAGCGATGTTTTCAGCAGGCGCGCCGTGCCTTCGGTAAACGGATTCTCGCCTTGACGGTAGGGCGTTGTTCGTTGACGAAATCCCGAACCATTGGCGCCGGATGCAAAATAGTGGTCGCCGCCGGTTTCGCAGTAGAGCGACCCGAAGTTGATGTTGTCGTTGTCGTTATCGACAAGCACTTCGTGCGATTGCACATCGCGCTCCTGCGGCAGAAATACGTTGGCTCCCGCATGTTCGATCATCGGTAGCAAAAATGGCAATACAAACGATGCCGTCAGTTTGTCTTCGACTGTTTCGAAGTAGCGCGCGCGTTGCCAATGCCAGCGGTCGGTTTGTGTGTCGAAGTACCAACCATGACTATGCCATAATGCTATGTTTCTGTTTGTCAGCGCATTGTCGGTGGCGTAAGGGCACGATAGTGGCTTGACGACCGGTTTTGCCGGCGTTACGACCGATTGTCCGCCGGGTGTGTGGCCCGATTGGTAAAAAGCAGGAATGAGCGTGTCGATTTTTTTGCCGTCGGCATAGATTACGACCCGATAATTCGGATAGTCGTCGGCCACGATGGCTGCGGCCTCACGTTGCATCTGCTCGACCAAGTCCGGCCGAAACGGCAATGTGCCGACTATAAAATTGGTATAAATCGAAATCGTTTTCGTCTTGGTGTCCACGTTCAACTTTTTGATGCGTGCCGTCTGCAAGTCCAGATAATCGTTGCAGTACGATTGCAGCCACTCCGTTAGACGCGTTTTGGCGTCGGTTGGCTCGGCTTTTGCGCTGCAGGTTACGGCTGTCGCAACCACGAGCATCAGTATGCGCACCCATTTGCTCATCGATTGATGTTGATTCGAGGTCGAAAGTAATAGTTGGCAAAATTACAAAAAAAAGCCGAAAACAGATGCTTTTCGACTTAAAAAATCGGCAAAATTGGTTGGAATTTTCAGCCAACGATTATTTCAGGTTGAAACGCAATCCGGCCGTCAGACTTAGATTGTACGGGTGTACGGTGCGCGAATTGACGGGTTGCGGAAATTTTTCGGCGGGAATGTACCATGTAAAACCGGGCTCAAAGTAGATGCCCATACCTTTGAAAAACATGACTGCCAAACCTACGTTGGCTGTGAGTGAACCCTGAATGCCTTTGATGTATTCGTGGTCGGTTTGGCTCGACAGTAGTGCATCGTTTTCCACCTCGAACGTCTGCCTGTGTTGTGTGGCAATCAGACCTTTTTCGCATGCGCCGCCTGCCGATACATAAAATTTGATGATGCGCCTATCGACAATGCGAAACGACAACATCAGCGGCACGCCTATGTAGTGCAGTTGCTGGTTGCGTTCGGAATATGTGCCTTGCAGCCGGTTGGTGGACGTAAACCGCGAGTGTGCGTACGAATAGTTGATGCCGGTTTGCAAATCGAGACGTTTACACAGCGGAATGCCTATTGATAAGCCTACCGAGAACGGCAGGTCGTGGCGGTCGTTTTGGGTGGTGGTGCCGCGCAATGCTATCGGGCTGCCTGCGATTGTGGTCGAAGGCATATAAAATATTTCGCTCACGTTGGGCGACAACGATGCCAATATGCCCAAATTGATGCTCTCGCGCGGCGTGCGTTCGTCGGTGCCGGCGGTATCGGTGGTGGCTATGGCCGATTGTTGTTCGCGCATCAGGCGGGCGGCCTCTTCTATGCTGATGTGCGGCGTTTGGTCGGCCGGCAGGTGTGTCGTTGGTGTGTCGTCGGTGCCGGCTGTTGTTGCCGGCGTGGCTTCAACGATGGCTTCTGACGGCTGTGCGGTGTCAGCGTTGTCGGTTGTATGCTTTGTCGTGTTGTAACTGTGCGCCGTGTTGCGCGTTGCTTGTTTCGACTCCCTTTTTGTCGGAGTCGATGGGGTTTTGGCGGCGGACTGTACGGCGGTTGATGTTTGTTCCGGCACCGCAGCGACGACGGCTGTTGCGCCCGTGTCGGAGTTGGCAGCCAACAGTGGCGCTTGTTTGGTTGCCGATGGCGGAAATGCCGCAGGTAGCAACAGCAGCAAAGCGATAGCGGCGGCGGCCGACAATCCGACGGTATAGCGCACCCATAACGGCACGGTGCGTCGTTTGCGCGGTGCCGGCAGTCGTCCTAACATATTGTCGCGCCAATCGTTTTCGGGCAGCGGCGTGGTGTACGCATCCATTTTGTGGCGCAATCGACCGCACCAACGGTCACTGTCGGACGTGGCTGTGCGTGGCAATCGGTCGGCTATCGCTGCCCAATCGTCTTGCGGAACGGGTGCTTCGTAATTTTGCAGTTTGTTCCGCAACAGTTGTTGTAGTTTTTTGTCCGTCACTATGCGCGATTATTTCTTTTTATTCTTTCTTGTAGTACCGCTCTTGCTCGCGAAAATTGCGACCGCGACGATGCTTCGTTGATGCCTAATTGTTTGGCTATCTCGGCATGGCTGTAACCTTCGATGGCGTACATGTTGAATACCGTTCTGAAACCTGCCGGCAATTCGTTTATCAGTTTCACTATCTCGTCGGCCGACATCTTCTCGATGATTGTTTCGGCGTCGTCGGCCATTTGGATTTGTAAGTCGCTTATGTCGTCGCTACTGCGCAGAGCGTCGTTTTTGCGCAGATATTCGAGCGATATGTTGACAAAAATTTTTCGCAACCATCCTTCGAAAGCACCTTTGCCGCTGAACTTTTGCATGTTGGCAAATACTTTGATAAAACCGTCGTGCATCAGGTCGAGTGCGGTCTCTTTGTCGCCTATGTAGCGCAGGCAGATACCGGTCATGCGTGCGGCATACAATTCGTATAGTCGTTGTTGGGCAAGTCGCTCATTGCGCAAACAGCCATCGATTAGGTCGTTCAGAGATGTATATTTTGTACTTCCTAACAGCATATCCTCTCAGTTGAATGATGCACAAAGCGGGCTAAACGTTGCATGTGTTGTTGTTTGTTAACAACTTGACGATTTTTTGTGCGGTGCGGTCGGCGGCGCCGGCATCGCCAAGTCGTTGGGCAAGTGTTGCGTAGTCGGCCTGCTGCGCCCGATGGTAGTCGCCATCGCTGAGTAAACGTGTGAGTTCGATGCCTACGTTGCGCGTGGTGAATTGGTGCGCCACAAGTTCGCACACCACCTCTTTCTCGGCCACCAAGTTGACGAGCGACACGAATTTTGTTTTAATCAACACCTGTTTCAGCCAAGTGCCTATGCGCCCGCCGGGCACATAGTACACAACCACTTGCGGCACGCCGAACAAGCCCGTTTCGAGCGTGGCTGTTCCGCTGTTGACGATGGCGGCGTAAGCGTGGGCGAGCAAATCGTAGGTGCAGTTGTACACTATTTTTACATTGTCCGACATGTAGGGCTGATAGAGCGTGCTGTCGGCACTTGGGGCGGCCGCCAACACAAACTGAAAATCAGGGAATTGTTTGGCCAACGGCATCACAGTGGGCAGCGTGGTAACAATCTCCTGCCGACGACTGCCGGCCAAAACGGCCACTATCGGGCGCGCATCGAGGTGATGTGCGGCACGAAAATCGCCGGCGTGCGGCCGTGCACGGTAGGTCGCAATGGCATCGACGGTCGGGTTGCCCACATATTCAACAGCATAATCGAATTGTGCGTAAAACGACGTCTCGAACGGAAAAATCGTAAACATCTTGTCGATATATTTTTTTATCGACTTGATGCGGTAGGTTTTCCATGCCCACAATTTTGGCGAAATGTAGTAATAGACCGGCGTGTCGAAGTGCGTTTTGACATATTTGGCTATCCGCAGATTGAAACTCGGATAGTCAATCAGAATCACCACGTCGGGACAGAAACGAACGATAGCCCGCCGCGTGTCGCGCAGGTTGCGCAGTACGGTCGGCAAATGGCGCACTACTGCCGTGATGCCCATAAATGCCATGTCGCGATAGTGCTTGACCTGACAGCCGCCTTGGGCTGCCATCAAATCGCCGCCGAGAAAACAAAATTGGGCTGCAGCATCATGTTGTTTCAGTGCCGCCATCAAATTCGAACCGTGCAAATCGCCCGATGCTTCGCCTGCTATGATAAAATATTTCATTGACTATCAGTTTTTTATATAAAAAACATGGCGGCGGCCAAATAGACCAATACCGACACCATTATGCCGCGACAAGCACGCCACCACTGCGCATGGTAACATGCAAATACGCCAAACAAATTCGGTGCCAACGACACCAATATCAATTTGCTGATCAACGATGGCGCTCGTTCGATGTAGAGCAGCAGCGCATCGGTCAAAGACAAGTCGCCGCGATAGAATACCGCAAAAAACAGCAATCCGAATGCCACCGGCACTATCAGACCAATGGCGGCCGCCAACCAAAAATTATCGAATTGCTTCATAGTCGACAAAAGTGGATAGCGTGTCGTGCGCCGTCATATCGACGCGCGTGGGTACCACCGACACAAATCCGGAGCCAATGGCGCTGATGTCTGTGTCGGGTGCCGATGGCTCGCGACAGACAAAATAGCCGGTTGTCCAGCCGTAGTGCTTGCCCATGGGCGATACACCGAACGCAAACTCTTCGTCCCAATAGCCGTCGGCTTGGCGGCAGATGCGCACGCCGTTCAAGGTGCCTCGTGGGGCATTCACGTTCAGGCAGACGCCCTGCGGCAGACCTTCGGCCATCACTTTGCGGGCTATCTGCTCGAATAGCGGCAGACAGGCCGAAAAATCGGCGTCGGCGTGGTGGTCGCACAGCGAAAAACCTACCGACGGCACGCGTCGCACGCAGCCTTCGAACACTGCACCCATCGTGCCGGAATAGATGACATTGATGGCTGTGTTCGGCCCGTGATTGATACCCGAAAAGAAAAAATCGGGGTGACGGTCGCCAATATAAAAGGCCAATTTGGCACAATCGGTGGGCGTGCCGCTGCACGAATAGATAGTCAATCCCGGCTCCTGACGTTGAAGTGTATAGACTACGGGATTCTCCATCGATAGCGCATTCGAATTGCCCGAACGCGGCCCATCGGGGGCTATCACCAACAAGTCGCCCAACGGTCGCAGCATCTCAATCAGTTGGCCTATGCCTTTGGCGCGAATGCCATCGTCGTTGGTAATGAAAATAAGCGGTTTATTCATATTTTTTTACTCGTAATATTTTTGTAATCAAATAGTTATCTTTTTCGTATCACGACCATTTTGGCGGCGGTCAGAAACACTCCTGTCAGCAAAATCATGTACAGCACATCGCGGCTGTCGAGCACACCGCGGCTCATCGAACGATAGTGCGCGTCGATGCCCAAATTTTTAAGATAGAGCATCAGCGAACCGCTGTCGAATAGCGACCCGATTAAATCGAACCCATACAACAAGCCAAAACATATCAGCGCCGACACGACAAAGGCCGAAATCTGATTGCCGGCCACCGACGACCCGAATACGCCGATAGCCGAATAAACCGCTGCCAACAGCAACAACCCGATATACGAACCCCAAAAGGCACCCGCATCGACATTGCCTATCGGCTCGGCCATGATGTACACGGCGCCGAACCACAGCAGTGCAGGCACCAAGGCCAGCGCTATCACGCACCACGAAGCCAAAAATTTGCCGCCGACCAACTGCCATGCCGAAAGCGGACGCGTCAGCAGCAACTCGAGCGTGCCTTGCTGACGCTCTTCGGCAATAGTGCGCATCGTTACTGCCGGACACAAAAACAGAAACAGCCACGGCGCAAGCACAAACAAACCATCGAGGTTGGCATAGCCGTTGTCGAGCACATTGTACTCGCCGGGAAATACCCACAAAAACAGGGCTGCCCCCACAAAAAATACGGCTAACACAATGTAACCGGTCGGCGTAGTGAAAAAATTCCGAACCTCTTTGCCAAAAATATTCAAAACGGGAGATGTCATAACCTGTCAGATTTTGCTTAATCTATCGTACATACATAAATAATTTGCAAAGATACATTTTTTTGACGATATTTTGCCGCATTCTCCGCAAGAATTGCTGATTTGCTGTTTTAATGCGCTCACAATTAGCATATTACCAATTTAATGACCCGTTTTTGCGGCCTGCCGAAGGCAAGGGAGTCTCTTCATTCTTGATTTTACTCACGTTCAATAAATTGAAAACAACTGTTCTTTTGTTTTCATCCAACCGTTTTGTACTATATATAATATGGTGTACCCCTTTTTGTAGTCCTTTGCCGTTTTAATAGCGATTTTTGTTGTCATTTTTTTTATTTTTCTCATTTCCTCGCGCTTTTATGATAGGATTTTGATATATTTGGGTAGTGTTTTTGTGTGAAAATATGCTGTTCAGCATAGTAATTGGCGTGATTGTGTTATAAAATTGTTGTTTAGTTCTCTTTATAATTATCTGATAATGAGGTTGAAGTGATTTTTTTGTAAAAAAGTTTGCGAAAAGTTTTGTTTGTAACGAAAAAGGCAGTACCTTTGCAACCGCTTTCGGGAACAAAACCGAGTTTTGTTTTAGGGGAGCGTGAAGAGATCTTTGAGAGATTGGACAAGAAAGATGTAGTACAAGATAGGATTTCTACGAGAGTAGGGATCGGGTACCGTCAATAAGATATAATAGAAGCCAATAAGAGCGATATAGATCATACGAGCGGGATAGACTAAAGCAATAGAAAATTACAATGAAGAGTTTGATCCTGGCTCAGGATGAACGCTAGCGACAGGCTTAACACATGCAAGTCGAGGGGCAGCATGATTCAAGCTTGCTTGAATTGATGGCGACCGGCGCACGGGTGAGTAACGCGTATGTAACCTGCCCGTCAGAGGGGGATAATCCGGCGAAAGTCGGTCTAATACTCCATGAAACAGGGGTCCCGCATGGGGATATTTGTTAAAGGCGTGAGCCGCTGACGGATGGGCATGCGTTCCATTAGGTAGTTGGAGGGGTAACGGCCCGCCAAGCCGACGATGGATAGGGGTTCTGAGAGGAAGGTCCCCCACATTGGAACTGAGACACGGTCCAAACTC